>Ga0129333_10003368_pt1 | contig 14941 bp, 15 predicted proteins | sample CPB6_08_DNA_FD_94474 | JGI IMG/M metagenome (GOLD analysis project Ga0129333, IMG submission 94474) | Freshwater to marine salinity gradient microbial communities from Chesapeake Bay, USA - CPBay_Sum_0.6_0.8_DNA | ecosystem: Environmental > Aquatic > Marine > Coastal | place: USA: Chesapeake...
GACCGTCACTCTCCAGTCGTCCCCGTGGTTGCCGTGTACCTCAATTCGACTGGCTGACCCAAGGTGAGCCGTGAAGTCATTTGTTCGAGCCTCATAATTGAGGAAATAGTCTTTGATAACATCTCCCCGGTACCCAGTGCAGACAACGAAATCAGTCTGACCATGAGCGGCAAAGACTTTCATTAGGTGCCATAGCACCGGACGACCACCGACCTCGACCATCGGCTTCGGCTTGTACTCGGTCTCCTCACGCATCCTTGTACCGAGGCCGCCGGCCAAAAGAACAACTTTCACACGATTAGATTACTAAATTAGCCCGTCTGCTCCGTGCAGCACCTCCAAGTCATAGCCCCCACCAAGGTCAACTTTCTTCCGAACAGAGATCCTGATGAACTCGATCACCGAGACAGTGAGTAGCACGAGGCCGAGTAGAGGATTGAGGACTGAGGAAAACGTGGACTCAGCTTGGGACCATACGGCAAGTGGGTTCGGAAATGGAAGCCCCTTGGGTACGAGAATCACGACAAGCAAGACCACCTGAGTCAGGGTCAAACGAGACATTGACGACCGATCCCGGGAGATGACCGCACAACCAATTAGCAGAGGAATAATCATAATCATCAACACGTACGAACCAACAATATTGGGCAAAAAGACCATCGTGACGCATGAGCAAATGTACCTGGAGAGATTCGAGATACGCGGGTGCAAGGCAACCGCGAGTGATATCAGAGCTACAACAACTATCACCAAATAGTAATTTTCAACGAGGACACTGCCTGAAGCATTAACCCATGAAACCTCGCTCATCTCCATCGCGTGAAAAAGAGCAAAGAAACTGTTGTTGAAGGCATGTATTCGTTCTGCATGGGCGAAGTTCGATGAACCAACGAATTGATCTTTCATCACACTTAGGTTGGTCCACCAGCCCCCGGCAAACACAACTACCGGCACGACTACACAGACGACAGTAGTTGCTGCCATTGTCAGCATCGTCTTGATGCGAGTTCGATGTAAGAAGACTGAACCGAGAAATGCTGGATACAGCTTCATAGCTGCAGCAACTCCGAAGAGAACACCGGACAAAATTCTTCGGCCGGACAACTCGGCTGACGCTCCAAGGCACATGAGGCCAACCATTAGTAACCCCACATTGCCCCGGTCGACCCCGTTCATGAATGGACCAGAGAGGAGCACAAGAGCAATCACAAGGGTGGGCGTCACTTTGTCAGAATCAGAAAATGACTTCCAGATTGCCAGAAAGAGCAGAGTTATACACACCAACAGAAAAATCGCAAGCGCCCACCAGTAGCCGAGAGGAGTAAGAGGCCCCAGTAGTACTGCAGACATCGGGAGATACCCAAATGGCACGTAACCTTCGGCGAGATATGGAGAGGGCTGCTGGGCGAGCCGGAAAGTAACCAAAAAGTCGCCGAAGAAATGATGACCTGCCGGGGATGGGTACGCACTTACAGGCAGTGGTCTCGGGAAATCATTACTCCAGAATGAGACCGCAGCATCCAAGGGCACGTTGCTGAGATACGAGGCAGAGACAAAGATGAAAGCGTAAGAGATAATCGAGAGCAATGATCCGACTAGGAGAACAAGCCGAAGTGTGTACACCCCGTCCGCCAACACCGAACTAGTTGCGACGGAAGCACGTTCTGCAGCCACGTGCCTACAGTAATCTCAACCCGGTGTTCAACGTGCGCTCATCTCTCATGGCTCTTGTAGCAGTCGTGATTTTCATAAATATCACGCACGACAATCGTACGACTGAGTCGTACCAAGTGATTACTGGATCTACTAGCACGGGGCTGATAGCGCAGTCTGGTTCGCGGCCTGCTGACTCCACCTACGTCAAGCTGGTCATGAATGCAGTGATAGTGAGGAATCCCCCCGATTCAGCTGTCATTTTCTCCACTTGTCCAGGAAATTCGGATTCACTCGACATCACCATTGATAGTTATAGGAACCTTTACGTCACATTTGGGCAACGAGCATCGAACGGCGGAAACCAAGTCATCAAACTGATGGAAGCCGCACGTTACGGGTCAATTCACCGATTCACAGTTGAGATCAACTTGGATTCACTTAGCGCAAGACTGACTGCTAATGGTTTACCAGTAGCAGTGGCTGAGGCACGTCCAGAACGGATACTTGATCTAGGCAGGGCTCGCATCCTCGTGTGCAGTTCTGGGTTCCCAGAGGACTCAAGAGAAGATGGCTTTGTGGGCAATGTGTTGTCATTAGAACTGGTCTACGGCCGGAACTCGAACGTCTCGAGCCTTAGATCAATGACTAGTTTCGTCGTTCTCGCCATCTTGGCGCTTGTACTTCAACTCATCAGTTCGAAGAAAAAGCGCTAAAGAAATAGCCATGAGTGCCAAGCGAAGCAGGCCCAACTGAAACGTCCGGGGTGCTGCACTGGCGATGACCGAGAGTTTCACTTCTCCTGCCACAGGTCTGATTGTTGAATTCCCGGCACACATCCTGTTCATTGCCGTCTTCAGAATCTGATCAGATGCTCGAACTGTTCCATCAAGCGATCGAATCTCCACGTCTTCTCCGTCTACTTGTGCCGAACTAATGGCTCCACTGTCCACTTCAACGGTCACTTGATGTAGCGATCCAGGTTCAAAGGGAGACGACAATAGAAAGACTATGGGCTCTCTTACTCCCCAGAGTGCAGAAGGAGTAGACAAGAATAGGTTTCCAAAATTGTCCAGGGTCATTGCAACCCCACTTCTGTAATCAAGCGTCGATGACCACACAACCGCGTAATCGGTTGGTCGAGTCAGCACTATCAGATTCACGGCAATCTTCAGACGCGGGACATTCCAAAGTTCCATGCTGACACAGGACTTCTCGCTCCCACTAACAGATACCATCTGTGACGTCCCAGCAGACAGGTTTAAGGTATCAGGCGTTACCAACGCCATGAGCAGCAGTAAAACGGCAACTAAGGTTCTTCGCCACTTCTTCAAGTCGCTGGTCTCCGCCGCATCACGACCCTCATCTGTCCGGCTTGACGGCTGCACAAGAGAAAGCCCCTATCAAGTCCCTGAAACACAACAAGGGCTACCAGGGCAACAAGTCCGCCATTGATGGTCGTTCTTGGATTGAAGTACTTATCCGCAGCGCGACGAAACTTCCCGTAAAGCACTGAGTGCATACTCCAAACCCAGAACATGTTGATTGTCATCTGGCTAATACCAACAATCTGGAGATCAGCTCGGTGAGCTAGTTCCTCAAACGACCGTGGATCGAACAAATTCCAATGACGAGGGGTGTGCCATCCTCCCCAATGACGTCCGAAGAGGCGCCGCACAGCATTAGCCGTATTTGGCGTATCGACAACCAAAATACTTTCATCGGTCATCATATTGGCAGCATGCCGCAGAAACTCAAGCGGAGATGCAACATGCTCAATCACATGTGATGTCACTATGAGGTCGTACCTCTTTTCGCCGATAGTGCACGACTCAAATAGGGCGTTTTGTACGACATGCCCCATCTCGGCCGCCCGCATTGCAGCTATCTGATTCACTTCACAACCTTCGGTTCTTGTTTCCGGACCAAAGATTGTCTTCATCAGATCAAGAGTTGCTCCATCACCGCATCCGATGTCGTATACCGAGTGAGGTGTTCGCCCGAGATGGCGCTGAACAAGAACACTCATCCTCCGGGCTTCTCTTCGCATAGAGATTGCTTTAGGTGACCAACGATTGCGAGAGGCCTCCGAAGTAAGGTCGTATGCAAAGTAACTCTGGGGATAAATCGTATTGATTTCGGATATGTCTGGTCGAGGGTCAAGCCTCATCGCGCCACAGTTGGTGCACTCGACCATTTTGAAGACATCATCAGTTGTCTCAGGGTACTCATGCTCTTGCAATGACACGACAACACGTCCACCGGACGTGTCACAGACTGCGCACTGAGTCTTAACCTTTGCAATATTTCTTCTCATCAGCGCATCGCCCAAGCGAACTCGCGTAACCAAGAATGAGCGTTCACGATGAGCGGTGAAGAATCTCCGTCTGGACTTGACTCCTTTGAGAGCTCGAACCAACGAAGCCGTGGATCTTTGTGGTGATAACCATGTGAAGCGAATCCAAATCGACCGAACACCCATCGTTCAATTGGATTTGGTGACACAAATACACGAAGAGCCGTTTGATGGTGCTCTGCAACGACACGCACATGCTCCAAAAGGGGCATTAAAGAGAACAGTGGAACAAACCATCCGACAAAATAAACCATCGGTCCGGCGAAGACCACAATTGACACACATATCGATGCTTGTACCAGAATTATCCAAGGAAATTCGGCGCTCATAAGGCGGCGTTGCTTACCGCCCCCGACTATGTCTCCAAAGAACCAAATACGTCGGAAGAGCAATATCTGGAATAAGAGACCCAACGATTGCCTGCTATTCCTTTGTCCGTCCCAATGCCAACGATCTGGATCTGCTGTTAAACCGAAACCGCGGTGATGTGCGAGATGCAATCGCTTCAGGGGTGCAAACTGGGTGAATAGAAACCAGGAACACAACACGCGCCCCACATTGTCGTTTAACTTCGGTGATTTAAAAAGAAGCCGATGAAAACTTTCATGTTGAGCTAATCCAAGCGCATGCATTCCGATAGAAGTAACCACCGCACCGGACAGAGCTAGAGAAAAATGGCCAGATTTCGAGAACTGAACGAGAACGAGTCCACCCAACACTTCACAAACAGCGGTAAGAAGCATGACCAAACTCTTACATTTGTCTTGTACTGATTTCTCCATGCAATTCTGAAATTATCACCTATGCGGTCGATCCCACCCGGGGAAACTTCACTGGTTGGATAAGTTCCTCAACATAGGCCCCCGTTCACGAGCAGTCTTTCGGCACAATTGATTTCAATCTGATGACAACCGTCGATTGCTGCCCGTAAGAGGCCCTAACAGTTGTGCCAGAGATGGGGATACGAACTGGGTCGCCGGTAGATGAGACTCCACTGAGACTGGAGCACGAGGCAAATCTTCCATATCCAAAGAATCTCAAATCCTGGACCAATGAAGATTCCGAATTCCGTCTGTTCTGTTCAATCTGTGGATTGGCTGCTACCGAAAGGCGTGACAGCGTCGCAAATAATGAATAGCCGTTCTGATAATCGGTCGCGAAACTGGTAATGACCTTTGTACGCGATCCTAAACACTCAATCAAATGTTCCGCGTCTCTGGAACCCTGATCCTTATTTCTCAAACGTGACAATACGCAATCTGATGGCCACGAAACGGGCATTTCGGCAAAACGAGCCCATGAATTCGCTAATTTCAGATTTGTATTTCCGGAGATGAGGCGTATAAAAGACTCATTCATCCATGGTCGTGGGGGCGATGCAACCAGAGTCTCCGACGGATCGATGCCGTTGAGTAATCCTGCGTCTATTGCACGAAGGGTCTGTTCTCTCTCCCACCCATTTATCTGGGTGTTGGCCTGCCAACCGGGGTTTGCATCGACTATCACTGAATTGACTCGTGCTGTGAGCGAGGCCAAGACTGCAACGCCTACTGCCATACCCATCACAAGAATTGAACGCCGACTCTCAAGCTTGTCGAGACAGGCGGTAACCGCGATTCCAGTTGCCCCACTAAGAGCCATTTGAGCAACCCAAATATTTATGTACCCTCCCCCCCATGAGGACCACTCCTGATGGCCAGCAGACAGCGATACGACAGCCGCCGAGCCAACAATCCACCAAATGAACAGTAGGGATGCTGACCACCGGCGTCGGACTTTGAAACTGAAAGATCTACTTGACTCAGCCGACGTTGACCTGACTATGAGGGCTAGTGAAGTGCTAGCCAGAAGAAGAAGAAGCAAGATCAGGGAGAAACTGGGCATACGGGAGATGCCCCAAGCAGAAGTTGAAACTAGTGGCAGGAGGCCACTCAACTGTTTTAGGAAGGAAATTATAACCACAAACGGGTCGATGGACAACTGATAGTAGGGCATGGCAATATCCGACGAGGTTGTCAAGTACATGCGCATTCGGAGGGTCACGTACGCAAGAAAGACCCACACAAGTAGACGTCTCACGAACTTGGTATCCCGGTCATCGAGTTCGCCGCTTATGAGGACGAGTCCCATAGTACAGATCACCGCAATCTCGTGATACAGGGCTGCGCAAAGCACAAGAACAACCAGCATTGCCATTAGATGAACACGTTGGTCCGGCTTTCGAGAGATTCGTTCGACGACCACCAGTTGTAGAAGAAGAATGAGCAGTAATACCTTGGTATGGACACCGAAACTCAGAATTGGGTCGAAGTCGGTTCGAAACTGGCTCACTGTAGCGAGGATAAGAATCGCCATCGGACCGGTACGACGGTCACCTGTCCATACATTCAGAAGGTGCAGGAAGACTGCGGCAATAGTCAGTACGAGACAAAACTGTAGAAGTTTGAAAGTCTCACGGTCTGAAATCTCAAAGGAGATTGAACCAATCAAATGTGCGAGTGGATGGAATCTTCCTAGAGAATGAACATAAATGTCCGTCCACCTGATTCCGTCTGACACTGCATCAAGGGAAAACTCATGTCGCAGTTCACCCCAAATAACATCAAACCGATCGTCCTGAATAAACCCACTTCGCAAGACTGGCCAAATAACCAGCGCATAAGCCGATAGTGCGACCAGATTGCCGACATAGATTGATGCTGCGCTTAATTTGCGAGACAAGCTGAAAAATCCCTTTCTAGTGAGAAAGGTTCCGAGATGCATCGTGCAGAATCGCCGGCCCTGCGCTCAACTGGTCCGCCACCTACAAAGTGCCGACGTCTTGTCCCTCGCCAGGCGTATCACCGTATCTCTTCCAACACAGTCTGTATGACCAAATCAACCTCTGATTCCTGCATGCCAGGAAAAATCGGCAACGAGAAAAACTTCTCAGCAAGACTTTCTGCAGTAGGGAAACTGCCCTTTGAATACCCGAGGAACTCGTACGCCTTCTGGCGGTGTACAGCAATTGGATAGTGCACACCATGCCCTATGAATTTTCGGTCAAAAGCCTTACGCATTCGCTCCCGATCGTCTACAAGAATGGCGTATACATGAAAAGCGTGAACATATCCGTCCGGCACGGTCGGGCATTTGATACCGGCGTTGGTGAAAGCTGTGGTGTACTTGTTTGCAATCAGGCTTCTTTGGGCATTCCAAGCCTCCATGTAACGTAGTTTCACGGACAGAAATCCTCCCTGAACGCCGTCCATTCTGTAATTGAACGCAACCGCGTCGTGAACGTACCGTTCAGGCGAACCCCAGTTCCGCATCAATCTCACTCTTTCAGCTACGACAGAATCATTAGTAACCACCGCACCAGCTTCACCGAGCGCACCGAGATTCTTCCCAGGATAAAAACTGAAGCCCGATACGAGCCCAAATGTGCTTGCTCTACGTCCATTGATTGACGCGCCGTGGGCTTGAGCTGCATCCTCGATGACAACAATTCCATTTTGATCCGCAAGATCCATGATTGCCGGCATGTTTGCCATTAGTCCATGTAGGTGAACAGGCATAATCGCCTTAGTTCTTGGCGTGATTGCCTTTTGGATCATTTGCGGATTGATGTTCCACGTGTCTGGATCAACGTCTACGAACACAGGTTTTGCGCCCGTGTAACTGATTGCTGCCGCTGTCGCAATGAACGTCATTGGCGTCGTAATCACTTCGTCTCCCGGCCCGACCCCAGATGCTTCCAATGCGAGGTGTAAGGCAGAGGTCCCCGAGTTCACTGCAACAGCATGGTCCGAACCACAATAAGTGGCGAACTCCCTTTCAAAACGGTTTACAGTCGACCCGAGAACATACTCACTGCTGTTGATCACCTGATCCAGAACGTCATGAAACTGGTCGCGAAGAAGATCGTGACTTCTACCTAGATCAAATAGAGGTATCATATTTTTTTAGTTTATTCCAGCGATGTTTGTATTGGAAGAAAGCTCAGAGCGGCTGGACACTCACGCAAGTGCCCCCCTCGTCGAGTGACTTCTGGGAACTCTCAAGGATGGCAATTATTTCTAGGCTGTTCTTCGCTGAGGTCACCGGCTCGATGCCGTCATTAATACAGTCACGAAAGTGTTCTAGTTCGGTGCGGAGTGCTTCATTGTTGGGGAGACGTGGGATTGATACCTCTCCAAGTCTGTATTGCAGTAAATCAGCGGTGTCCTGCTGCACTCCAGCCTCGTAAATTCGGATTCGTTCGTCTGCTGTCATGTCATCAAATAGGACAGTTTTCTCAGTTCCACTCAAAACTGTCCTGCGTATCTTCATCGGTGAAAGCCAACTCACATTTATGTGCGCAAAGAAAAGATCGTCAAAATAGAGAGTAAGAAATGTTGCGGCTTGATGTTGTGCTTTGGAATGTCTCCCACCAGAGGCGCTTACGGCGACTGGGCAGCGTCCCGTCACGTGCTGCAAAATGGCCAAATCATGAACAGCTAAATCCCATAAGACGCTCACATCTGGCTGAAACAGTCCTAGATTCACACGTGTTGAATCAAAGTAGACCAACTCTCCGAGAGAATTGTTCTCGACGAGAAACTTCATGTGATTAACTGGTGACGAATAGCAATAGGTATGATCTACCATTAAAACTGTTTCATTATCTTCGGCTTTCTGGACCAGTTGCCGGGCCGAAGCGACATTTGTCGTCAGAGGTTTTTCGACAATTACGTGCAGCCCGCGTTCTATGCACTGTGACGCCAGTTCATGATGAGTTCTTGGTGGCGTTGCAATTACAACCGCGTCAAGATCGCATGCATTCAACATCTCTTCAAGTGATGCAAATGTCTTGGTGCCTGGCAGAGTGTCAATTACCGCACGACGACGAGTCTCCGAGAAGTCAGCAACTGCGGCGAGTTCAAATTCGGGGATCTGCGCAATATTCCTCGCCATGTGCGGACCCCAGTAGCCATAACCTACGACGGCAGCCTTGATGGGCTTCCTGTTCCCCACGACACCTTCCTTACGCATCATGAAACCTCGTCCACGGTGCCTGCAATCCCAAAACTCTTCGGAGTGATGATTTCCGCAATAACGTAACGAGGTCGCGATTTAGAGTTCTCGAATGTCCTGTAGACGTAGCCACCGATAATTCCGCAAGCAAGGATGGTTGCCGAATGGCCGGTTGCCGAGACCAGCAGGAGAGTCGCATAACCGGGCACTTCGATTAGGTTCATGAGGGAACCGACTAATGTGAGCATTGATAGTGTTCCAAAGACCCCTAATGACAGAACCCCAAGAAATGTGATCAAAGCAACTGGCGCACCTGTAAATCCGTAAATACTGTCGGCAAACAACTTTACTTTCCGCTTCATTGACCAGGTTGACTTACCAGACTGTCGAGCTCTCCTATGAAATGGAACGTAGACGCGGTCGAATCCGATCCACTGCAACTGGGACGTGATGTTTGTGTTTAGTTCAGGCAGCGAAACAAGTGCGTCTCGTGCTCGTTCCGACACTCCAAACACGTCAAAACCACCTTTGGGTGTATCGTTTGCGAGAAATTTCCTGTTGATCCACCAGTAGAAGCTCGCAAACAATCGCATCGTGAACGGATCGTCCCGCGAAGCACGCTGACCAAGTGCGACGTCTGTCCCATTGACGAGAATGCGATGAGAAAAGTCAACAAAGAGCTCATACGGTTCTTGGAGGTCAGAACCAAAGACCACGGTCGCACATCCACCACAGTGAGTAAGAGCCGCATGTAGTGCTGGGCCGACGCCAAAGTTACGAGATAGCCGAACTATCTGTGCCGGAAACGGCAGAGTCTCAAGAAGCCTGGGGAGAATGTACCTCTCATTCTCAGGAGACCCGTCGATTACAAACGTGGCACGGATACCACCTGGGATAGCCCTCGAAAGGGTGGTCACGTATTCCACCACTCCCGGAATGTGGTCTTCGCTCTTGAACATGGGAACGACGACCGACATATGTGGGCCCGAGAGGAGGGATTCTCCACAAACCGCACACTGAGGGTTGCTGTCAGTGGTCTCCCGAGCGAGATGAACTTTATCTGTCACCATTTATCGAGACTACTGCTTTGCCGACTACCCGACCAGAACGAAGATGATCGAGGAGATCGGGCAATTCGGAAAAATCAGCTTGGTGCGATACCACCGGCACAATTCTCTGGTCCATCACGAGTCGATTTGCCTCAGCTGCTTCCTGTCTGTTCGAGATGTGGCAACCGATGACCGATTTGACCTGCATCCACAAGTAGCGGAGATCAATCACCGATTCAAAGCCGCTCGAGGCAGCACAAGTGACGACACGCCCACCGCGACGTGCTAGGTAGACACTTGCAGCAAGGGTCTCTCGACCGACGTGCTCAAAAACCACGTCAGGTTCATCCATCGATAACGAAATGATCTTCTTCTTCCACTCACGCCAGGCCATCGGGTTGGGGCGACCAGCTTCGTCTACAAGTGAATTTTTCATCTCATTGCGATTGATGACACAATCCGCCCCATTTTCCAAGCACACAGCGGCACGTTCATCTGACGAAACCACGGCAATCGTCCTTGCACCCGCGATTTTCGCTAGTTGAAGAGCAAAGATACCTAGCCCACCAGAGGCTCCCCACACAAGACATGTCTCACCGGTCGATAAGCCGGCACCGTTCGGGGACAACAGCATTCGATACGCCGTAGTCAGTGTGAGCATGTACGACGCAGCGTCCTCCCAAGAGAGATGCGGTGGTTTTGTATGAAGCTGGTGTTCACGAACGATTGCGTGACCCGCAAAAGCGCCAAAATTCGTCTCGTATCCCCAAATAGCCTGTGATTGGGACAGCAAGTCATCGCGCTCGGTGATGGGATCACGTAGATCCACCACAGAGCAATGGACGACAACTTCATCACCCTCTTTCCAGTTGGTCACAGCCCGACCAACAGCTACAACTACCGCAGATGCATCACTGCCAATTATTTGATAGGGCTTTAGATGACTCTCGCGTCCCGGGTTATTTCTCACCATTCCTGTAACCAATTGAAATGGATCGACGGGCTTACCGTCGACGCTCCAGATTGAGTTGAAGTTAAGACCAGCGGCGTGAACCCGAATCAGTACTTCATCGTCAGCCATGTCCGGGAGGTCCGCCTCAAAAAATCCGACTCCGCGCCTACCGTTCACATTCTTTTGAATTCCAAAGGCTGAAGTTCTCATGCTGAGTATCGAACGGTCGGAAACCATTCTTCTGGGAGGGGCCCCTTATCCACCACTTTCAAACCCATTCGGTCAAATGGAGGAGTAGCGTTGACATAGTTGGATGTCAGCTGGGCACCATCACCTAGATAGCGAATTGAGAGTGCTCTCCGCGCTGCTGGTAGGTTGCTTCGCGTAGCCTTATGAAGAACTCTGTTGTCGAACAACAGTGCATCTCCAGGTTCCATGTGGAAACTCAGCACTCCGCGTTGTTGAAGCTTCCGAATTTTCTCATCATCTAACACCTCGAATTGCGGACGATTGTCAATGACCTGACCATCTCGGAATGACACGGGAGAAAACTCCCGTCCAATTGCATGCGAACCACGTATGAATTGTAGTGACTCCTGAATCGGGACTCGGTCGGGAGTTATCCAAAGCGAGCAGCTCACTGGACCGTCCACCAAATAGTACGGTCGATCTTGGTGCCACGGCGTTTCCGGAGCGGCACCTGATTTTATGAGAATGTGATCATGGAACACACGTAGAGACTTTGACTGAACAATTTGACTCACAGTCTCGACAACTTCATTGTCCCAGACGATGTCACGAATCAACTGATTCTTTCGGTACGTGAAGAAATCAGTGAAGAACACGACCTCATTCTGGCTGTCTCGTTGCAGGCTCGCCATCGGCGAGGGGCTCAAACGAGCCGCTTCAAGGGCGCCTACGAGTAGTTCGAGACGATCGGCGAACAAGCCCTTGATTATCGAGACGCCATCCTCACTAAACCGGCCCATGACTTCATCTAGGGTTGACGAATCAAACATGAATTCTCCCAAATCCTCGTTTTCTGAGCCGCTCAATTCCATTTAGGAAGTCTTCTTTTTGAACTGAGACGTGCCAATGATGTTCGTCTTCACCAACTGTGCGAGCTACGCCCATAAAGGCATGCAACTTCATCACTGAGTTACCCTTGCGAACCTTCCATGGGCCACATTCCTCGCGATTGAGCCATTCAAAACCAATTGAATAGATGGAAGCAGAGAGATCAACGGCACATCCAGGGGTTGCCTCAGAGTCAATGACTAATCCCTCCCAACCGAAACCGGTCCGTTCGCTAATTCGCGTCAGCCTTACTATTCCTACGTCCCGATTCTGGCGCTTGTCATTGATCATGTAATAGATCTCGTCGTCAGCATCAAATCTCTTGAGATAGTTCTCGAAATAGACGTACTGATCAGCAATGTCGGGAGAAGTAGCATTCAACCACTGGCCACGTTGAGAGTGCCTTATGTCAAAGATAAAGGGAACGTCCTCTACTTGCGCAGGCCGCATTCGAACAAGAGTTGACTCTGGATGCAATAACCTTTCATCCAAGGTTGAGCCCTCCGTTCAACTCAATAACGCCCGAGTTCAAGTAGGGCGTTTGGAGTGCAAATCTTATGGCTCTGTCAAGGTCATCCCCCGTACCAAACCGGTTAAGAGCGATAGCTCTTCTAGCATCCTTCTGCTCGTCTTCGTCCAGTTCATCCATCATCCCGCTCAAGAAGTACCCCATCCGGATATTCACAGACGAGACTCCGAAGCGACCATACTCCTTGCCTATTCCAGTCATAAATGCCTCACCGAAGGCCTTGCTTGCTGAGTAGAGAGTGGTGCCGCGCACTGGATTTGCAGCCCGGAATGAACTCAGGTAGACAAATCTTCCAAACTTTGACCTAATCATCATCGGCAGTAGAAGTGTTGCAACTTCTACATACAGATTGATGTTTGTCGCGAGCATGTTCGCGATTGACTTGGTGTCAAGATCCACAAGAAGTGCCTTCTGTCGGGCAAAAGCCGCCCCAATCAATCCAATTCTTGGAGTCTCGCCGTCTTTTAGAAGAGACGAAACCGCATCAAGTATGTCCGAGGCATTTCCGATGTCAACACAGTTTTGTAACGGCGTAGGCACTGTCTTGTTATAAACGCGCACTAGATAAAAATCGCGAACGAGACTTTCAACAACGGGTCTGATAACTCCACTCTCTGAGCCGAGAATGACGAGAATATTTGGTATTGGTGCGCTCATCGGCTGGACAGAACAACGCAACTGGATGACAGACCAACCCCAAAGCCACACAAGACGCTCGTCGAGTTGTTTACTTCAGAGAGCCGGTTTCTTATCAAGAGGGGAATGCTCGACGAAACGGTATTACCGAACTCCGCAATATTTCTTGGGAAGTTCACTTCATTACCAAAACGCCGCTCAAGCTCGTCCAGCACCAGCTTGCTTGCTTGGTGCACATACACATTTTCTACGTCATCCATAGTCATACCAGAACGACGCACTGTCTCTTCTGCCTGGCGGTACACGACTCTCTTCGTGAACACCAAAACATCTCCACCGGCCATATAAAGACGCCCACCATTCTTGGATTCATGGCGAGAGTGGTAGAGATACTTCGCCCCACTGCCATCTGCCAAATGTGTCGACGAAGCAACTCTCAATTCTCCATTGCCGCTAATCAAAGTTGCAGTTGCCGCGTCACTAAAGATTGTGGATGTTGACCGATCGTTAACATCAAGCTTTGCGCGATAGGTATCGCAGCACACGACGATGACATTCTCGACGTCAACGAGTAGGCGAGAAGCAATGTAGAGGCCCTGAACGAAGCCAGAACATCCTTGTCCGATATCGAATGCGAGTGTCTCTTCTGCCAAACCTGCGTCTGACTGAAGTCTGCACGAATAGGCTGGTAGATACTCTGAATTGCTCTGACTCACGTGCACCAGTGCGACATTGCCATCACGGAGATTTGGGTTACGGTCCACTAGCTGTGACACCGCAGCTACCGACAACTCGTATGAGTCCCTCGCGGTCCGAAATACCTTTGGGATGCCCGTCTTAGAAACTGCTTTCTCAAACTCCGGCGAGTGATTTCCCACCTCAATCTGTTCCTCACCAATCTCATAAGAAATATCTGAGATCGAGAACCTAGGGAGGTTCGCAGCCATGAATCAGGTGTTCTGTTCAAGAAGAGAGATGATTTCCCTCACACTAGTTGCCGAGGCAAAATCAGGCACCCGCTCAGTGATCTCTCCGAATGACTTGTCCAAAAAGGACATAATCGAGATGTGGCCGAGACTGTCCCACTCCTCCAGATCACCAGATACGGAATCAACAGTCACCGCATCTTCATCAATTTCAAGAGCTTCGGCGATTCCGCGCAAAACAAACTTTAAATCGACTGTTGACATTTGGACCTCTTCAAACTGAGTTAACCACTTCATTCTATTTCGCTCCGGTAACAACATTCAAGTCACTGATGTATCTAACAGTCCCTTCAGATACACCCCATATCCGCTCTTGATTAGGACATCCGCGAGTTGCATTAACTGACGATCGCTGATCCAGCCGTTGCGCCAAGCTATTTCCTCTGGACATCCCACCTTTGATCCCTGACGATCTTCAATGACGCGGACGTAGCTGCTGGCATCGTGCAACGATTCAAAAGTGCCCGAATCCAACCAAGCCGTGCCGTCCGGAAGAATCCTGACGGACAAACGACCGCTCTCAAGATATGCATTGTTGACTGCCGTAATCTCCAATTCACCCCGACCACTCGGGGTAACGGACTTGGCAATTTCAACGACATCCGAGTCATAGAAATAAAGGCCAGGAACTGCATATCGGGACCTCGGGTTGTGCGGTTTTTCTTCGATTGAGATTGCGCGACCGTCGCTTGCGAATTCCACCACTCC
>Ga0129333_10003369_pt1 | contig 14940 bp, 15 predicted proteins | sample CPB6_08_DNA_FD_94474 | JGI IMG/M metagenome (GOLD analysis project Ga0129333, IMG submission 94474) | Freshwater to marine salinity gradient microbial communities from Chesapeake Bay, USA - CPBay_Sum_0.6_0.8_DNA | ecosystem: Environmental > Aquatic > Marine > Coastal | place: USA: Chesapeake...
ACGTCGCGGCGCTGGATCGTACCTAGCCGGCCCTGGCTGAGGACCATGTGATAACGGCTGCTGACCGTGCTGGCATCGTTGGCGTAACGCGCCTCCGTCGCACGCGGGAACACCAGCACACCGCCGACGCTGCCCCGCCGCCGGCCGAATACAACCGGGATCGACTCACCGATTTGCATTGCCTGCTGCTGCACCTGCAGCGGCGATGTGCCGCGAGCGGCTGCCTGTGATGCAGGCGGTGGGGGTAGTCCGGTCTCGGCATCGCGCTGCACTGCAGCGCCGATCCGCCGGAACGAGAAAGACCGCGATCTGCCGTCTGAGCTGATCTGCAGTCCCTGCTCTGTTATCGCCCGTTGCACTGACGGGTCAGTGGGTGACAGGGTGCCGGCTGCGAATTGCCGGAAGCTGTGCTGCACATCGGCTGTCATCCCTGCATCCCAGCCGGGGCCGAACAATGCTGTGGGGTCTGTCGTGCCTTTCTTGCTAGCCATGGTCAGAACCTACAGGGGACGCCGATCAGCGCAGTCGTAGCGGTCAGTGGGGGGAACTGAGCGCCGATCTGAGCCAGCGCTGAGCCGAGGCTGACCGTCAGCTCAGACAAGCCGCCTTTCGCCTCGATCACCTGGCCGACCACTGCCCCAACCAGGACGGTCTCAGGCGTTGGCCCGGCATCGATCGCTCCATCGTCAGGCGCCTGATATATCTCCAGGGTGGCCAGCCAGGCATCTGCCAGGGCACGCTCTACCATCGCCCGATTCGAGGGGGTGGCCGGCATGGTCAGGCTGATCTGGTCGCTGCTCTGACCTGATAGCAGTCCATCCCAGCTGAACAGGGCATAGTCCCACTGCTGGCCGCTCCAGATGATCGGCCTGTTGAGCCAGAACGACTGCCACCTGCGAACGATGGCGCCGCCATCGGCGAAGCTCAGGCGCGTGATAGTGGCTCTGTTCATCGGCTACCACCTCGCGCCACACGGCCAGAGGGGCTGGCCAGCTGGCGGAAGATCGCCTGCCCATAGGCCGACAGTGCAGCATCAAGCTCCCCCCTGCTGACCCACTGCGAGCCGTCCGGCATCATCATCACCGGCCCGGTTAGGTTGATCTGTGGTGGCGCCATTGCGGGTCCGCTGGCCCGCGTTAGATCGGTCACCACCTCGTTCGGGTGCAGCATCGCCATGAAGCCGCCGCGGCCATCAAGGCCGCCGCTGCGTGGTCCGTCGCCAGTGAATCCCCCGCCCTCGAATGATGGCACTGGCACACGTGGCAGATATGGCAGCTGCGGTAGACGGAGCGCTGAGGCAGCGCGATTAACACCGCTGATCACATTGTTGATATTGCCTATCACCATATTGAACGCTCCGGCGATAGATCCTAGGATTGTATTGAGGCTGCCGCGGACTGCACTGATGGCGGCTCTGAATGGTGCGGTAATCGCATCGCCGAGGCTGCTCAGGGTCTTGCGTCCCTTGTCGACCAGGCCCAGGATCCAGCCGGTCAGGGTATCGAACTGTTTCTTGAGCCAGCCCCATGCTGACCCGATGCCGGACCGGATACCGGCACCGATCGCGGTAACCGCTGCCTTGACCTTGGATGGGACAGCTGTAACCAGGGCGGAGAGGGCGGAGAACTGGGAACCGATCCAGGCCCATACTGCGCCGATGCCTGATCGGATCTGACCAGCGATGGCACCTAGTGCGCCGGTGATCGCTGAGCCGATGCTACCCAGGAAGCCAACGACTCCGCTATAGATCGTCCCTGCAGTGGTAGCGATTGCACTTCCGATCGCCTGTAGAACCTGGCCAATCTGATCCCGGAAGGAATAGATCAACACGCCGAGAGCAATCAACGCTGCGCCGACCACCACAGGCCAGCCGATAACCCCAGCAATGAACGTACCCACAGCGGTAATCAGCGGCCCCACTGCGCCTAGCCATCCCGCGATTGTGGCGCCGATGGCCAGGCCCTGGAATGCTCCGGCTATGGTGACCAGGCTGGCCAAGATCGGACCCAGTGCCGTCAGCGTGATTCCCAGCAGCACAACTACACCGACGATTGTCTTAATGGGACCCGGTAGATTATTGAACGCATCGACTACGCTAGTAATCCCGGTTACCATTAGATCCAGTGCTGGCAATAGCGCAATGGTTATATCAGCAGCTAGGCCCCCGACCTTAGATGATAGTGCCGTCATCTTATCGCTGTATTGATCCGCCCTTTCTGCAAAGGCGGATGTCATCTTAACCTTAAGCTTATCGATCGCCTGGCCACCCATATTCAACAATGGGATCATCTCTGCTCCAGACTTGCCGAATAGCTGCATCGCTAGAGCTGTCTTCGTCACACCGTCCGGCATCGCCTTAAACTTATCGGCTATCTCTAGCGTGATCTGATCAGCAGACTTAAGCGCTCCGCTTGCATCCTTTGCGCTGATCCCTAGCGTTTTCAATGCTTCTGCCGCTGTCCCCTTTCCTGTGGTTCCGGCTTCGTATAGCCCTTTGCTGAGCTTGGCTAAGCTCTTAGCAACGCTATCCAGATCCGTTCCGGTTGTTGTTGCAGCCTTCTTGAACTTGGCCAATGATTCAACACTAACGCCCGTACGTTGTGCCATATCGTGCATGGCATCACCTGCGGCGATGGTCTTCTCGACCAGCGCACCGATCCCGCCGATGGTCGCCACTGGCGCCAGTGTCCTCAGCGATGATGCCAGCAATCCACTCTGCCCGGTGAGACTCTTGGCGGCACCCTGCAAGCCGTCGAACTTCTGGCGCAAAGCCACTACCTGCTCACTGCCCGTTACCTTCGTGCCAATCCGCAGCAGGGCGTTAAGGTTCATCGCTTGCTCAGCTCGGCGAGGATTGTAGCTTCCATGACCTGTACATCCTCCAGCACGCTAGGTAGACACATCCCATACATCTTAGCCACCGTGATCAGCGCCTGATAATCAAGGCCAATGGGGCCATTCAATCCCATGCGCCATTGCGTCTCACAGCGCAGGAACAGCTCGAGCGCTGACCAGTTCTCCGGCCACACCGCGTAGATGTCATCGCCTGCCGGCTGCTCGAGGATTGCAGCCGGCAGGCGAATCCCCAGCCCCTCGGCTGATCGCTGCAGCGCCTGTGGATCGCGCCTCCTGGCGCCGCTCAGCCAATGCCGCGCGGCGCCTTGGAGTTTCCCCGGCGGGCTCCCTGCAGACTCTCCTGCCATGCCGTGGCGACCGCGGCGGCGACACCCTGAACCCGCAGCCATGCAGCCGCTCGCTGTGCGGTGAAGGGAACAGGTTCGCCGTCGTCGTCGGTCACATCCTCCCAGCCCGCAAGAACCTCGGTGGCCATATTGATGGCTGTCATATCGGATAGGGCAGGATCATCCTGCCCATTCTCTAGCAGGTATGCGCGGCGAGATGTCTTGAGCAGAAGTTCATCGATCCGCTCCTGGTTCAGGAATCTGAACCGTGCTGTCATTGTCCAGCGTTCACCGGCGAGTTCACCGGATACTGTCCAGGGATAATCTGTTGCGCTGCTGATCTTGAAAGGCATGGTGGCGTAGTCCTTGAAATGATCTGGTCAGGGAATGATCAGGTGATGACTATGTTGAACTCCTGGTTAGCGGCTGCTGCAACCTGTGTGAACGGAGCCTTGAGGCCTGGCTTACCGTCAATATCAACCAGCTCGATAGCACCCAGCTGAATGCTGGGATGGTTGAAGGTGCAGATATTACCGGCGGCAGTACCTACCGGCATCACCAGTGCTGCCAGTGTGCTGGCAGCTGCATTGGCGAAAGCATCAAGGGTTGCCAGTGCTGGCCGTGCAAACGTAATCGAGCCGGTTACCTGTCTATCTGTGAACTCGATATGCGGTGTGCAACCAGCATGATCATACAGTACGGTTGTATTCTCTATGCTGATTTCATATTCTGCCAGGCATAACGAAACACCGCCGAGAGTAACGGTGCCGGATGCAACCCCAGCAGAATTGAACAGCACCGGCGCAGCCTGTGCCGGGAATGTAGGGCTAGGGTTAGCCTCAGTCGTTGGCGCTCGATACAGGCCCATGATCGTTGCACTGGCCTGCAGGAACTCGCCCGCCTTGGCACTGATGCTCAGCGCACTGGCGCGGCAGCCGGCGCCGGCATATCGCTGGCCATCGACGAACATACCCACGCTGTAGGTAGTCGCTGAGGGTGGCCATGCCTGGCTGTAGGTGATGCTCGTATTCGCTACGGTCGCAGCATTGAACCCCGCCATCAACATCAGATGATGGATGCCACCAGCAACACCGGCAGTCCCTGACCCGGCGAACTCAAAGGGCACCTCGAATCCGATCTTGCGCTCTGCCATAGCGGCAGCCTTCACAACACCAGGGCGGGAACCGATGACAGTACGCTCGACCGCCGAGAAATCCTGGACAGTTGGGGTGAACTGCCCTACCTGAATTGCATCACTCCCGGTCAGACTCTCCAGAGTCCCGCTCGTCGTCTCCGGCTTCAGGCAGAGAATCTGATCGCGAAAGGCCATGATCTTCTGTGGGTTCGGTTGGTGTGGGGTCGGCGGTCAGTTCCCGCCAGGCTTGTTCATCTGGCTGGCGGATGAACTCGCCAGCCGTTGCAGGTGGTTCAATCATTGAAGCGAAACATCCTCCTGCCTGGTTGTATACAGAACAGAATAGCGGCACCCTAGGGCACAGGCCTTGATGTCCGCCATAGGCGTCCTGCTCTCGCTGGTGATGTCGAGGGCCAGGCCGCCTAGGGTGCGATCTGCCATGACGCGAGCATGGACCGCAACGTAGACAGCATCCAGGATCTGCCAGTTGGGCGGGTCGCCTGGTTCGCGTGGTGACAGGATCGTGATCAGAACCGGAAGGGTGGTCATCACCTCGCACGTCTTGCCGATCCGGTCGGTAGCCGCTCCGTCCATATCGACCGTGATCGTCATGCCGTCTGTCTCCTCCACCACTCGAGCGGAATCAGTGATCAGGGTCACAACGCCCGGCGTTCCCTGAAGGGCTGCGGTGATGGCGTCCATCACCTGGCACGCAATGCTGGTCATTCGAGCGGCTCCGGTGGGGTGGGGTCAGGCCGGCGCCGCCGCGGCATCAAGCGGCCTGCCATGCTGAGTGCGCCTTGAACTGGGCTGGGCACTAGGACGCCTATGGCCATACTCCAGCGGGTCTCACAGGTCTGCCATGGCGTAGGGGCTCGATATTCACAGATGCCGATGTAGCCGGCGAGCAATGATGCTGCAAACCAGTTCACTGTGACAGCCTCTCTACGCGCATCTCAAGCCGCAACACACGGGCCTCGATGGCATCAGCGGCTGCGGCCTGCTTCTCTACAACCAGCTGTAGTCGTTGGGTTGCCTCACGCATCAGGCGCATATCAGCCCACATCGACACCAGCGAGACTGCCGCGGCCACGCCAGTGGTCGCCAAGATTGTCTTATACCAATCCCCCGGCACTGGCCTGATAACCACACGTTGGCCCCATGGTAGGGGGTGACGGCCGATGGCTAGTGTCATCACAGGACGGGCGATTGTTGAGGATGCCCCTGCTCAGGGATCGGCAGGGGGCTGCAGCGCTGCGATAAAGGCCGCCGGTAGATGGGCTGCCTCAGCGGCTGCGACCGCGGCGGCGATCACATCAGGGCCGATGTCCATCAGGCTGATCAGCGATTGCCAGGCGCGGCCGAACGGGGCGGCCCCGTTGTACTCCGCCAGCTGATAGAGCGGGATCAGTTCGGCGGCATGGCGCACAATCTCGGGATTGCCTGAGGCATACGCCTGGCTCAGGATGTCATCGAGCATCGGGCTGCCGATGGCAGTATCTCTGAACCGGGCCCAGTCCGGCGCGGGCTCCGGCGGTGGGGGCGGCTCGATCGGCAACAGATCCCAACCACGGGTGAGCGTGCCATCCAGGCCGCTGGCGTCGGTCTCTGGCAGCCATTCGTAGCTGTCCTGTGCAGTCGCCTGCCAGAGGGCCGGATCGTGGTCTGGCTCCGGCAGAACGACCAGCTCTACCACCCGGTAGACGGTGCGATCTAGGCCGGCTACCGGCTGATCGTCCTGGCGAGGGTATGCGCTGAGAGCGCCGGTCTGTTGATTGTGAAGGAGGCGGGGCATGATGATCAGACGGTAGGGGGAGATGTCTTGTAGGGATGAGCGGCGGGCAGATTGCCTTGCAGGCCCCACCTATAAGCGAAATATCCTTCGCACAACTGGCGGTCTTCATCGCTAATTGCACGATAGAAAACCAGCACTTCGCCAACTGCCATGTTGGCGGCAAAAATTGGCACATTGCCCTGGAATGATCCAACCGAAAACCCGTCGGCTGTATTAACGGAGTTTTGGCCTATTATTGATCCGGTGGTTACCGTGCCATCGCGCATTAGTCGAGCATTGACACCGGACAAAGCTGTATTCCAGCCGCCGAATATATGATAATTGCCAACATCCCAAGTAAGCGTAGAGCTTGTGTAATCTGCATTGTAATGGCTCCACCACATTGTCGCAGACGGGCTATTCCTGTACAACGTTCTAGTGGTGCCAGATGTGCCGGTAAGCCCGGTACCCATTGGGATGTCTTCCGTTGCGCTCGTGCTGACAAGCCTAAAAACTCCAAGAATTGAAATACTTACAAAGCCAGATGCGCCTACGGAAGTTGAAAAAAGAATATCATCGGTGCCATCAAAGGTAATGACGTTGCGGCCATTAAGACCTGCAGCTGTGTAGACAGGTCGGCGTCCTGCTGTAGCTTGGGTGATATCCCTATTGTTGCCGCTTTTGTCTGCCAATCTCCCGACAGTTCCACCTGTTACGGCGAGCGTTGAGCCGGTATCAGTAGCGAATACCGTTGCGTTATCGCTGGCGTCATACCAAAGCGAAGGGCTGATCTGTGCAGGGGTCCACAGAGTCGGGCCGGTGGCAAACATCCCAGAGTTTCCCCACCATTCCATTAGCTCGCCCTCCTGCTGGGCAGGGCGACCTTAAGGCCAGCGCCTGCAACCGTTGCGCCGATCTGTGTGCAGTGGAATGACACCGATGAACCAGCGGCGATGGTGTAACCGCCTGCGATGAAGGCAGACGAGAACACCGCAGGGGTGGCCGCTGTTGCAGTGCTGGTCTCGGTGGCGTCGATCGTTGGCAGGGTCGCGAAGATCGACACGCCACCGACCCGGATGTCGAACTGAGCCACACTGCCGGTTGGGGCTGTGTTGAGCATGAAGCTTGGGAGCGCCGTGAGCACTCGCGCCTCCGGCCAATAGGGCACGGTCAGCAGAAGTGCAAACGTGAGATTGGAGGCCTCACCCGTCAGCGGCATAACCAGGGTGCTCAGTGCCCGCAGTGTGGTCCCATCGATCAGCAGCGCGCTATCGGTCGCCAGGTGGGTCAGGGTGCCGGCTGAATCGTCCCAGAAGAGAATCCGATCCGCGCCAGGATCATCAGCCCCGAGCACCTGCCCGGTCAGGTCCAGCACCCCAGACACGCTGGCCCCGAGGGTTACCGGATCATGCACGCTCGCCAGTGGCGCATAGGCGGCATTCCCCTCCGCAGGCGTCAGGTATCCGGGGTGTGGATCGCCTGCACTCTCATGGGCACTCAGCGCTGCTGCGGTGCTGGTGGACTGCGTGTAGGCCGTGTCCCATTGGCCCTGCTTCACCGTTGTGGGCAGGCTGTAGCCAGAGGCGAAGCTCAGCTGCAGCGTGCCGCTAGTCGTTACCGGGGACCCTGTGACCGAAAACCCGGTAGGCACTCCCAGCGCCACACTCGAGACCGTGCCACCAGCCGGCAGGCTGGTGTTCTTCCATAGTCCATCTGCCGCCAGTGCCAGCACCTGGCCGGTAGTTGCATTGCTGATTAGGACATCATGAAGCTCATTCAGCTCCTGTCCGTTGATCACATTAACGTAGAGAATCCCTGCGGTCCCTGCGCCTGTCTTCACACAGAACCCCAGGAATACCCCGTGCGCCGGCTGTGTCGGTCGTGTGCTGGTGAATCCGCCGGTGGTCTCGCTCAGCCATACTGCAGCGCCTTCGGTGAGGGCTGCTGTATTCAGTCCGCTCAGGATCCCATGCGTGATCGCCAGGCCATCGCTGTTATTCGACAGCGTTGTGGTCAACAGGCCCAAGGTCTGCGCTGCTGTTGCCTCCTCTGACGCATCGGCCGCGGCAACCGCTGGTCGTGTCCCTGTGCTGCCTGTGATCCGTACCACGGTGCCAGCCGCCAGCGAACCGCCGCTGGTGTTGCGCACCGGCAGTAGCGTGGGCTGTGCGCTGCCAATCGCCTGATACAGCGCTGCGGCCTCCACCTCGCTGAGATATGCCCCAAGGTCTCCGGGCTGGACTGCTGTTGCCGCCAGCGCTCCCTGTGCTGCTGTCGCGAACTGAGAGGCCGGCACCTTCCTGGTAGCACCGGCCTGGACTACCGGGATCAGCTCAGTCCCCGCTAATGGGGTCGTGGCTGTTGGCAATAGTGAAATCTTCGTGTCAGCCATGGTCAGGACTCCAGAGCGATGCGATCATTGTTCTCAGCCAACAAGACAAAGCCATCCTCCAACAACAACAGAGAGGCAACAATAACGCCCTCAACAATGTTGAGAAAGATTCTGCAGAATGTTCCATCATCGAACGGCATGGGCCGACCTTCCACCTTGTAGGCCTGCCCATCTACCGTTACCGTCTGGCCATACGATAGTCCGCCAAATGTAGAAGTTAGAGCAATTAAAACATACTCCATGGCAGACATCTCGCCGCCTAGAATTAGCTCGGCATTATGCTCCATAATGCCAAGGCCTGTAACAGCACCGGCTGTTACAGGCTTGCCAAAGTCCGCCAGGAATACTGAGGGATCTTCGGTGAACATCAGACCTCGTACTGTTTGGTACCGTAGCCGATGCAGCTGACGCTGCTGCTTGCGGTGCCAGTCTCGGCGGTGCAGCTGAGGCGGATGTAACGCTTGAGCTCTGAGGCATTCAGCGTTAACACTTGCTTCGAGGCAGTATTGGCAACAGCATTGAAGCCGCCGCCGGTCACTGCTGCGTAGGTCAGATCGTCTGCAGAATCTTCGATTCTGAAGGTCAGATCGGCGCCGGCGCCAGCAGCGGTCCCCAGCAGGATCACTTGAATCTCGCCGTCATAATCGCCGATGTCGACGCCGGTTTGGTTGCCGGTGCCGGTGATGGTCGTGGTAGCCAGCAGTGTGAAATGCTGCAGCTTGTCTAGCGTGTACTGCGTGATAGACATGGGTTCAACCCTTCCGGGTGCGAGGTTTGCGGGGTGCCTGCATCACAGGCTCGGGATCTGGAGTAGGAACAGGATCCGGCGCCAACTCGGCCTTACCCATTCTCAGCAGGATGCGAGCATCCGTCTCTGAGGGGTCGACTACATCACCGGGACGGACAGGCTGTCCCGAGATGCTTGTATAGCGCAGGATCCTGATTCGCATGATCAGAGGGTATTATTGCCGCGGCAGAATGCCTCGACGTGACGCACCGCGATATCGCAGGATTGATGAACAACCACGCGAACATTCCCGGCCTTATCCTCTGAATAGGGGTTCACCTGGAGATCCAGCGCACCCCACAGGCCCATGATCACCTGACTCCATACACCGAAGAACACATCCCCGGTGGCCACCTGATTGGACCGGACCACGCCGTAGCTGTTGACCGTACCACCAGGTTCAAGCACGAACTGAGCGGTGCCGGCTGCTTTCTCGGTGGTCTTGAAACCACCGTAGATGGTGGCATTGGTCGCATAAGCCATGGTGCCAATATCGGCATCATCGGCCGCGATCTTGGTCTCCATGTTGACCAGCTCGGCATAGGTCGGCTGAGCGGCGGCGAAGTCCTCGGTATTGATGCCGGTGATGAACTTGATACCCCGCGGTTCGTTGGCAGTGCCGCTGCCATACAGGGTGGCGCGGGCCTGCTCCAGCGCCATCACGGTGGCCAGTTCAGTTCTCACCATCGTCTCCACATCGATGGAGGACTGCAGCATCAGCAGCCGGCTGAAGCGAGTCCAGGCGCTGAGCGTCTTAGCGGTCAGGTTGACCTGGCCAACAGTCGGATCGGATTCCGTGGCCTCGCCCTGCTCACCAACCCAGTAGGCCTGAGCGGCGCCGGTTTGCTTGGGGATCGCAACCGGACCAGTAAGGCCCGAAAGGATGGTGACACCCAGGCCGGTCAGGACGTTGCGCTTGCGCAGCAGCTCGATGAAGCTACCGGGGCGGGCATCGGTAAAAATCAAATCACCAGCGCTGGCAGCGTTGCCAGCGGTCAGCGCACGGCTCAGCACCTCGTTAGGGACCATCAGGCCCTTAGGTGCAACGCCCATCCGCTGTGCAGTGGCGTTGCTGACTTCACGCTCGAACGCTGCGGCCTCGACAACCCCGCGATCATTGGGCATCAGCTGGGCACGCATGGCCCGCAGGAAGGAGAACTCCTGCACCTCCTTATCGTTCAGGCCGATGTCAGCAGACCGGGCGATCGGCTGCGCACCAGCGGCAGGGGTGGCAGGGGTGGCGAGCTGCTTGCTAGCGCGCTGCTTGATGGCGGCGAGCACATCGCGCATAGCCTCGGATTCGGCGGCGCCTCGCTCGATCAGGCCCTGCGCCAGATCGTCGGCGCCGTGCTCACGGCACAGGCCGGTGATAGCAGCGACACGGGAGCGCTCATCGGCCGCAGCCTGCGCCCGCACCGCCTCAAGGTCGATGGTGGGTGTTTCCATGGGAGGGGTAGTTAATGGCGCGGCCGAGGCCGCGGTGGGTTGAATCGCGCGGCCGAGGCCTACGCCTGGATCCGCTGGAATCGAAACGATGCTCACTTCCAGCGGCTGCCAGCGGGTGGCGATGAAGCCATCCTGGCCGGCCTCACGCATAGGCGCGGCATCAAGGATCTCGTAGCCGACGCTCACGTTACGGAGGATTCCGTCGCGCACATCTGCCAGCTTCTCGGCAGCGAAGGCCGAGCGGCTGAAGCGGACACGGACCATGCCGCGCTGCTTCTCGCCATCGATCCAGCCACGCTCAACGACACCTAGCACCTGGTCGGGATTGTGATTCCAGAGCAGGGGGGCGCCATCATTGAGGCGGCTCAGGTCAATGGCTCCGTCTGCGTGGCTCAATACCTCGCGGCCGAACCATCGATCTACCGGCGCCTCGCTGGAGAAGCTGAACTCAAAGGTTCGCGTCTCCTCCTCCGACTGATCAGCGTCAGCAGCACGCACCAGCGCCGCCTGATAATCAAGCGGCGCCAGCCGTCGTAATGCCTGACTGTTCAGGTCGCGTAGATCCACTGTGGCCATTGTGGCTGGTCTCAGCATAGCCGATCGCTCCTGGGCATTCTTGATACTCTCCCCCTTGCTGCTGCTCCATGCCTGGCCTGCATCACCGCCCCATGCTGCCCAGGCCACGCGACCCGGTGACGGGTAGCCATCCTCCCCAGGGCTGAACCCCTCACCGGCCTTATCCACCTCATGGCGTGCGAACCATGCCGCCATGGTGATCACCGTATCTGGGCTCAGCTCATCACCTGACAGTATCTGGCTTGCACGCCTGGCCGCTACATCTGTCCCGCCGGGTCGGCCGTCTGCCTTCCATGCTCGATAGCGCTCTGCCTCCGTTCGCATGCCCTCGGTCGGTAACAGGTCGATCTCGGTACCGTTCACGTTCGCCATCAGTCCTCAGGCTCCTGCTCGTCATCGTCCGAAGCGTCGGGATCCTCGATCTCGTCTGACCCGTCCGGCTGTGCATCATCCAGCCCTGACAGCTCCGATCCAGGCGGCCGGGCCTGCGTGACACCAGCGCCGGAGACCTGCGCAGGGTTGGTATCGAACTGCAACCCTAACTGCTCGCTGCGGTCCACCTCAGCCGCGCGCGATACCAGCAGATCCTCGAGGTCGCCGCCACCCTCGGCAACAACCTGTGCCTGGGTCTTGAAGCCCGCCCTGACTGCAGCCTTATAGGCACTCACCTCCTTCGTCGGATCAACCCACGCCCAACCACGCGGGAACCAGCGCACCGCCTCGAACCGCTCCGGCGTCAGCTCATAGCCAGGCAATGACAGCTCACCGGCACCGACTGCAGCCTCTAGCCATCGCTCGAAGATCGGCTGCAGCAGATGCTCGATAATCCAATCCTGTAGTGTTCTCCATTCTTCCCGTTCTTCCAGCAGCGATAACCGGCTGCTGCTGTAGTTAGTCTGGCTAAAGTCTCGACTGACACTCTCATAGCTGCAGCCGATTGATGCCGCTACAGCGCGAAGCATCGCCCGTAGGAATGGCTCGAACTGATTGCTAGGAGAATCAAGCTGCGGAACATTGACGCTTTCGCCTGGTGCCAGATACTTGAATACACCGGGCTCGAAGTTGGTAACCCTATCAGCGTCGTAGACATCATCACCCTGTAGCTCACCTTCAGGCGACTGGATAAAGCCCATCAGACTTGCCGTAGCGCGGGCTCGTACTACCTCTGATTCTTCATAGCCTGCCAGATGATGCAGCCGCTTCATGGCACTAGCCAGCCATGGCGTACCTCTAGTCTGGCCTGGCCTTTCCGAAATAAACAGGTGGATGATCTCTGACGCTGGCACCTCCGTCACTGCATAGCCGACAGAACCAACTACATCACCGGGGTGCCGTGTGCGGAACTCATATGCAATCGGCCGGCCCCATTTATTCACCCTCACACCCATGCGCCACTCATTACCGCTGGCATCGGGGCCGCTGGTCTTCCCCTCGTCGCAGTAGTCCGCCTCGATGATCTCAAGCCCCAGCGGAACCCTGCTACGCCCGAACGACTCAGGCACCAGCCGGATGAACACCTCGCCCGATTCGGCGACACTGCGCATAGCCAGGCGCAGCATCTCCGATAGGCTCAGCCTCCCTGCAACGTGGCACCGATCAGCACGGCTCCAGGTTTGCCACCCCTGCTCTAGCCGTTGATTCATCAGCTGATCCAGCCGGCCGCCGCCGCGCTGCATCATTACCCTGCCCTGCATCCTGATGCCGCGGCCGATGACGTTCATAGAGATGGCGCGCATCGCCTGCCGGGCGTAGGAGTTATCGCGGCATAGCTGGCGGCTACGGTTGCGCAGCCGAATCAAGCTGCCGTCGATCTCGGCATCTGCGCTAGTCCCACTGGTTACCCAATCAGTGGTCAGCCGCGACATCAACGCGCCTTCATACGCTCGCTGGCCGCGGCGAGGGTCTGCCGCCTGCAGCGCCTTCCTGCCGCCGCTCGGCCTGCTCCTGTCCTTGCGCCTCCCCATTAGCCGAACCTCACATAGACATTCCGAGGATCACCCAATCCCGCGGCGATCCGCTCCGCTGCATTCTCTCGCGCGACAATCCCTTTCAGCTGTGATTCTCGAGCCGTCAGCTCCGCCAGCGAGTACCGCTCCAGGCTCCGCCCGCCGATGCTGTACCGCGACACCGCACCGCCGCTGATCAGCGTCCTGATAGCCGCCTGTACTGCGTCGAGATCCCGCCGCGCCTGGCTGCGACCATCGAGGCCATCTGCCGTGCCGCTGTAGTCCAGCGCCGGCAGGATCACCGTCATCCCCTCGGCGATCATCACCGCCTGGCCAGCCAGCGTGGCCCTAGCTCCCCAGCTCCACTCCCCTGCGGTCAGGCCGGCCGACGTAGCAGCGCTGATTGTCGACAGCCACCCTTCACCATCCGCAGAGCCGACCACTGACAGCCCTAGACCTGCCGTTGCATTCCGCAGATAGGTGGTCAGCATCCATCCGCCCTGGGAGCTGACCGGCTGGCCGAGGCCATCCACGCCCGCGGCATTGCGCCAGCTCACCGTAGTGCCTGCTCTGAATTCGGCCGGGAATCCCATGCTCACAGAATACAGCCATCAAGCCTCACCAACCAGATACGAACGACGCCCCCCCGCCGCCGCCGCCGCCACCCTGCCGCCGTCGCCGCGGTGGTTGCGGTGTCTCACCGTCAGCGCTCGCTGCCGCTGCTGCTGCCAGCTGGTCCCACATCGTCGCTCGGTTATACCGCCGGCTCAGCAGCTGCAGCGCCGCGTAAGCATTCCTAGTGCAGTCCCCGCCTTCATCGTGCGCACCCTGCGGCAATACCCAGTCATACACCGTGAAGCCTTTAACCACACGGGCCCGACGTTTCCATGGGAACAATTCCGCCAGAAACTGATCAGTAGCAGCCTCACCTAGGTGCATGTATCCAGGGCCGGGAGACTCATTGCGTAGACGTCCCTGTAGGTGAGAGATGCTGGTATCAGTGCCCATCGAATACAGCAGAACCGACCGCTTCTGTACTGCCTGATTCTTTCTGTTCACATCCACTGCAGTCCCCTTCCCGATGATCGCCTTACCCTTCGTGCCGCTGCCCTTCACCGGCACCCAGTCGCGGCGCAGCCTGCAATACTCCCGCGTCCGGTGGGTTGCGTGTCCGCCGTCATCAATGGCACCCATGGCAATAGGCAACAATGCCCCATCCTCTCGGCGCCACTTCGTTGTCCTGATCCTGTCCACCTGTTCCCACACGTCATCAGCCTGCGGATCTCCATGGATCTCGAAGTGCCCTAGATGCCAGCCTTCTTCGCCATGGCCCCATCCCCAGATGGTCACTACAAGCCGCTCACCAACAGACCCGCCACCGCCCTGCACATCAACCCCAGCCGTAATCACCAGCACGCCAACAGGAACTGTCCCAACTGCATAGCCATTGCCGGCCGACTTATCCTGCCGCCGCTTCGCCAATCCCTCCGCATTAAACTGGTTTTCTATCTCATCTCTCCAGGCCTCCGCGGCTCTTTTGTTCACCCAACCCTTAAGCAATAACCTATCGCTCTGTGCCCTTAGAAACTGGTTCCTGATCTCCCCCCAGTCCAGCCACCCTAGTGGCGCATACCAGCTAGGCAGGTGGAATCCAGCCGTAATCCCATCGCCCACAGCCGCTGGCACCCACACACCAGACGGC
>Ga0129333_10003370_pt1 | contig 14939 bp, 12 predicted proteins | sample CPB6_08_DNA_FD_94474 | JGI IMG/M metagenome (GOLD analysis project Ga0129333, IMG submission 94474) | Freshwater to marine salinity gradient microbial communities from Chesapeake Bay, USA - CPBay_Sum_0.6_0.8_DNA | ecosystem: Environmental > Aquatic > Marine > Coastal | place: USA: Chesapeake...
ACACTTTATTATCAAATGCTAAACAAAAAATACAAAGAGATAATCTTGTCGATGACGACAAATTGCAAAGAATGTTGTTAGATTACCTAGACGCAATTGCTAAATCTGTTAACTCAGTTCCTACAACCGTATTTTTGACGACCAAAGACGACCAATACAGTCAAGATGTTAATGCTATTTACGAGGAGATGATAAACTTGTTCCTTGCGTTTGTTGTAACAAGTGTACGGGGTATTGCACTCAAATACATTAGTAAAGACGAGACGAGTGCAGAGACACTGAAATATAAGTACACAGAACAAGCATTGAAAATTGGAAAGAAACTAAAATCTTTGCACGAACATTTTTCTTCAGGTACAAATGAAAAGAAAGTATTGCGAGATTTGAAAAATAAATTAGGCACGTTATTCAATGGATTTCAAGACGACGATAAAATAGATAAAGTTGCTGAAATCATTCTTAGACAATGCATACAACAAAAATCCACTACTGAAATGAGTGCACAAACAGATGAAATGTTGCAAAAGCAATTTCAACAAAATCAAGAGCAACTCCGACAGGAACAGGAACGTCGGGAAGCAATCCGAAGGAAAGAGAAAGAGAAATGTGAAAAAATAAAAAATTTCAATGAAAATATCGCATTTTTGAAAGACAAATATACAAACTATAAGAATTTTAAAGATATTTTTAACAGTTTGAACGGAGATTTCCCAAATAATGAAAAGGTCGAACAGTTTGGTAATAAAATTAAGTCACAAGGTTATGATCCAAACAAGTATATAGAAGATGAATTATGGAATAGTTTAGATACAGATGCGTTTACTTGTGATGACAAAACATCAAGAAATGTAACCGAAAATGCTGAATACTTAAAGAGAATAATCAAAAATCTTCCAGAATGGTTAAAAAATGCAGTAAATTTAAAAGAAGACTTACGAGGCGCTGTTCGTATATTTGTAAGAGTTAAACCAATAGCATTGAGATCAATTGTCCCCATCAATTATGATTTTGGAAATAAGGTAATAACGTTTAACCAACAACGATATGGTCCATTTTACGATATTTACAATGATAGAGCAAGTAATCGTGATTTATTCAATAGTCAAATCGACATGTTCAGACAAATATTAGATGGATATCATATAGTTTTGTTTGGTTATGGGTATTCTGGAAGTGGAAAAACATATACATTAATCAATAACACAACAATTGTACATGATCAGAATAATGGATTAGCTTTACACGCACTATCATTTTTTATCGAACACGTTTTGCCAAATAATATAACAATCCATCAGATGTTCGAATTATACGTCAAAGACTTTAAAAACGTTATACCAGTAGTGCAAAAGCAAAATCAAAATCCAAATTTAACAGGACAGAAAATAGATCTGTTGATTGATATAGAAATAAAACGCAATGTTGATGAGTTTAACAAGACCAATAAAGATAATAAAATAAACTTATTCAATGATGTTATATCTTTTGTTAACAAACACAGAATTAACAAGAAACGTATAAGAGAAACAATAAATAATAAAGAATCTTCACGTAGTCATTTATTTATAATTTTAAAAATTGGTGACGGATATTTGACTATTTGTGACATGGGTGGTAGAGAAAATCCATATGATATCTATAATAACACGTATATAACAAATAACGGAATAAACTTTAACATTTCATCAGAAAAAGGGAAAACAATGAAAGAGTTATTAGGTTATGAATCCGTAAGTGCATTTTATTACTCCTTTGACCAACCTCAAAGCGTCATTACACAAACTTTAACAGTACGTATGAACAATTTTGATTTGTACAAGCAAATAAAAACGGACACTCAAAAAGCTATGAAAAAAAATGCATTAAATACCGTTAAAGATGTACTCGATACATGTCGTGAAGGGTTTTATATCAATGAAACAATCAATCATCTTATATATTATTTTAACAAATTGAATAATAAGGCTTTTGATGTCAAGTTTAACAGAAGTATGGAGTTTAATAATATTGATTCATATAAGGTTCAAAATTTTTACAACGATCCGACAGACAAAGATGACAAAATACTAATGATTAAAACGTTGAATGAATTAAAAGACCTTAAAAGTCAACATCAAGGCGAAGATAAACCTACTAAATTCGTCATGTATGCATGCATAAGACAAGAAAAAGAAAACAAATTCATCGAATTTGGAAAGAGTACACTTGAGTTTGCACAAGCAGTTGCAAGTACCGTTGCATAATAAATCAACGCTTATTAAATCTTTGAATAATCAACACAGATGCAATCAAAATTACGACAACTGCAATGATTACATAGATGATATTATTAATATTAGTGGAAGTGTTTACATCTTTTTTAACTTCACACAAAGGCATCTGTGAATGTATTTGTTTTGCTTCTTCTACAGTATAAAGTCGTTTACCGAGCTCATTGTTTACAATATTGTGTAACGCAACGGTCCATGAAAACAGATCATCAGGTGATGACAGAAATCCGTCAATATGTTCTAGCTCTTCCAAATGTCTTTTGTAATTTACTGAACATTTCTGACATGGTATAACTTTCCAAAAGTTCTCGTAAAATTCTTTATAATTTTTTTTGTCTTCGTCGGTTGGAGAGTAAGGATATCCAAGTGCAATTACATGAATTGATCGCCAAAGACACGGTCCCCACACACTTGGTTGCATATTTAATATTATTCAACAAAATTTGATTGGCAAATTCCATATAAGGAATATTTGTCTTAATATAAATAATAATCAAGACGGATAGTAACAACATGATGCTTGTAGAATATCCTTTTGTAACACCTGATTATTTTTCTCTTAAGAAAAGTCCGGTATTTTGTGCAAACTGTGGTGGCATTGGCCATGTTTACAAAACATGTAATCATCCAATAACAAGTTATGGTATTATTTGCTTCAGATTGTGTTATGACAAAGAAACAAACACAATCAGCCCTAAGTATCTCATGGTACAACGCAAAGATTCATTGAGTTTTGTTGAGTTTTTGAGGGGCAAGTACGATGTCAATAATACTAAGTATCTGTTGAAGTTGTTTTCCAACATGACAGAGAACGAACGTGATAAACTCAGATCGATGGAATTTGATGATTTATGGAAGGAATTGTGGTGCAAGTCAAGTACGTTTGAGCGCAACAAGAATTTTAACAAAGAGTATCAAGATTCTAAAGAACGGTTTACATTGTTGAAGTCTGGTGTCTTTATTAATGGTCAAGATAATGTAAGGTTCTTCTTCAACATTGATTATATTCTTGACAACAGTGTATCTGATTATGATGAAACTGAATGGGGATTTCCAAAAGGCCGACGTAATATCAATGAAGACGATGTTAATTGTGCATTGCGAGAGTTCCGTGAGGAAACCAATATAAGTATCAAAAATATCAAGATGTGTAATGATATGAAACCGTTGGAAGAAGTGTTTTCAGGCACTAATAATGTACGTTATAAACATGTATATTACATCGCAAAGCTTAATAGTAATTTTGGAGATACAAATGAATATACACCATGTGTATCTTCCAATAACATTGAGATAAAAGATATTCGTTGGTTTGATTACAACGAAGCACAAAGTAAAATTAGAAATGTAAATATTGAACGAAAAGAACTATTTAAAAGATTAAATCAAATCGTTGTAAAAACGATACGATGATATGAAATGTTCTGCTTCAAGTGCAGCCATGCACCCAGATGCTGCAGCAGTAATTGCTTGTCTATATTTTTTGTCTTGTACGTCACCTGCGGCAAATATTCCTTGTACACTAGTGACAGTCGAATCTGGTTTTGTAATTATGTATCCTTGTTCGTCGGTTTCAAGTTGCCCATCTAGGAACTTTGATGCAGGTTCGTGACCAATGGCGAAGAATAACCCATTAACATCGATGAACTCTTCAGTGATTTCAGTATTACTATTGACAACTTTCAGTTTTTCAAGTTTGTCTCTACCATATGCACCGACAACTTCAGAATTCCACAATATTTGTATGTTAGGATGATCGAAGACTCGCTTTTGCATGATCTTGCTCGCTCTAAACTCGTTACGTCTATGGATGATGTACACTTTTGACGCATATTTTGTCAAAAATAATGCTTCTTCCATTGCACTATCACCTCCACCAATGACAGCAACGGGCTTATTCCTGAAAATAGGAGCAGCACCATCACAAACAGCACACGCAGAAATTCCATTATTCCAAAATTTTTCACTTCCTTCAAACTCGAGTTTTTTTGCCGATGCTCCTGTTGCTACAATAACAACTTTTGATTCAATATTTGTACCGTTTTCAGATGTTACTTTGAACGGTTTCGAGCTGCAGTCGACATATGTAATGGTTTCAGTGACAACCTCTGTACCAAACTTTGTACTTTGTTTTTTGAGATTTCCACACAGCTCTCCACCCATAATGCCTTCCGGAAATCCGGGAAAGTTCTCGACATCAGTAGTTGTCGTCAATTGTCCACCTGGTGCAATCCCGTTGGCCATCCATCCTTCGAACAATATAGTTTTTAGATTTGCACGAGACGTATAAATTGCAGCAGTATGAGCCGCAGGCCCAGAACCGATAATACAAACGTCGTACATTATTATTTTATTCAAATGATGTTCTTATATGAATATACAAGCGAAACAAAAATAAAACATGGATTAACATGGATTAACATTGATCTAATCAACATCCTCCATTGATGTCTCATTTTTTTCATCCGATTTTTCCTTGAGAGTGGAAAGATCAATGTCTTCTTCATCGCCTTCGCCTTCTTCGTTTTCTTCGTTTTCTTCGTCACCAGTGAGACCATTTTCAATCAGTGTGTAAACACGAGATGTGTATTTGGATGGATCACTGAGCGTAAAACCACTATCAAGCATTACTGTATCGTGTAAAAGATTTATAATATTTTCCAGTGGCTTCTCGGCGGCATTTGAATCGATTCTTTCTTTGATGTATTTGAGAATCTTATGATCGGGATTAATTTCAAGGATCCTCTTTCCACCCATCATCATCATTGCGTCACCACTTCGAAGAGCTTGTGCTTTCATGATCTTTTCCATGTTTGCAGTCCATCCGTATACATCAGACACAAGAACACAAGGACGGGTCACCAGTCGATCAGAAATAACAACATCCTTGACTTTATCACCCAGAATACTTGTAATACGCTTACAAACGCCATCCCATTCCTTTTTCACCTCTTCTTTTTGTTTCTTTTCTTCTTCAGTATCTTCCAGTGCAAAACCTTCCTTAGAACAGTTCACTAGCCTCTTAGAATCATACTCATGTAGATGTTGTACAAGATATTCATCAATCGGATCAATCAGGAACAACACCTCATAGTTTTTCTTCTTTAGTTTTTCGATACATGCCATGTTTTTCACAGAATCAATATGCTCACCTGTCACATAGAAAATATCTTTTTGATTTTCTTTCATACGTGATACATAATCCTTAAGACTAGTCAGTTTGTCATCATAAGATGATACAAATCGAAGAAGTTCAACTATCTTGGTTCTTGATTTTTGATCTTCCATGTAACCCAATTTAATATTTTTGCTGAATTGTTGATAAAACTTGCCCCATTTCTCCGCATCTTGTGTCAGTTCACTCATAGTTTCAATACATTTTTTAACAAGATTCTTCTTAATAACCTTCATGATATTGTTTTGTTGCAGCATTTCACGAGATACGTTTAGAGGAAGATCATCAGAGTCAACAACACCTTTGAAGAAACTCAGATATTCAGGAAGGAGATCATTACTTTCATCCATAATAAGCACTTTACGAACGTAAAGTTTGATGTTATTCATCTTTTTAGAAGCACCTCCTGAAAACATATCAAAGGGTGCACGTGGAGGAATGTACAGAAGCGATTTGAACTCGACTTGACCTTCAACAGAGAAATGCTTTACAGCCATGTGATCCTCCCAGTCGTTAGTCATAGACCTATAAAAAGCAGCATATTCGTCATGTGTAACATCTTCAGACTTGCGAGCCCAGATAGGTTGTTGCTTGTTGACAATATCAAATTCAACAACTGTTTTCTTCTCCATTTTAGGAGGTTTTACGTCATCTTCGTCATCAGACTCGTCATCTTCGTCATCTGCGACATCTGCGACATCTGCGACATCACCATCATTCTGCTTGACTTCCTCTTCTGTAACATCTGGAACATCTGTAACATCTACAGGCACTTCGGTCTCACGAGTCACTTGGAGCTTGATCGGAAAACCTAGATATTGACTGTGTTTTGTCAGTACTTGACGAATACGCTCTTGGTCAGTGTATTCTTTTTGATCTTCTTTCAGGTGAAGAACAATCTTTGTACCACGTGTAAGACATTCACTCTCATCAGCTTCATTGATAGAAAACGAACCTCCTGCACTTGATTCCCAAACACACGTTTTATCTGATTCAAGCGATCTAGAGTATACCTTGACTGAATCAGCTACTAGGAACGCTGAGTAAAAACCTACACCGAATTGTCCAATAAGACTTACATCTGTACCATCTTTTAGTGATTCCATGAATTGACGAGTACCACTGTGTGCAATAGTACCCAAATTCTTAATCAGCTCATCACGAGTCATACCTACACCTGTATCCCAAATAGTAAGGGTGTTGTTTGTCTCATCGGGAATAATTTTAATTGACAGTTCTGATTCATCCTTTAAGATGTCGGGGTTTGTCAAAGATGCATATCTCACTTTGTCCAGTGCATCACTTGCATTTGAAACAAGTTCACGGAGGAAGACTTCTTTATTGCTATAAAATGTATTAATAATTAGAGAAAGTAGTTGATTAATTTCAGCTTGGAATGCAAATGTCTCACTCATTTTTACTTGTTTGTGTTTAAAAATATACTTTTATACTTAAATATTTTTATTGTTATATGTGCCCCTTAGACTTAAGACAAATTAATAAAAATAAAATTAATATTTTTCATATCTACTAATTGCGATGTGATTTAACATAATAAGATATGAGTCTATACAAAAACAATGCTAGACTTGGTTGTGCTTTGCGCTTCTCATATTGCAACTCCTGACAGAATACTATCCTTAAAGACACAAATACAAAGCATCATGGCACAAACACATCCAGTTCCTATGTATGTGAGTATTTCTGGCATAATACCATTTGATATAAAGCCAACCCCCATACTTCATATTTATCATCACCCAACCCAAAAAAAACCAATTTGAACACTTCAAGTTTCTATCAGACATAATACCAGACAACACATTTTGTTTATTCTGCGATGATGATGACTTCTCTCATCCTGAAAGAGCTAGATTCTATGCTTCTTCATATGATTCTGGACAAAACAGCTTGTTTACCGCTGACGCTCTCTTGCTTCTCAACACCAACGAAGTCATAAATGGAGGAGAATATTTTATGTTCTCGGTGAGAACATAAGTCTTGAAAACATTTTGCAACATACTAATCAAACACAATTGCATTCAATATTCCGTATGCGACTTGCTTTTCAATTCTGTACTCATACACACAAACAAACTTTGGAGATCAGCTAGCCCTACCAAGTGGCTTTATGCTTATAACAATCAAAAAAAAGATCGGCTATCAGAATTTAAAACATACAAAGCCCTTATTGACAACGAAGCTCTCATGACGGATATTGAGCGTATTTTTAATATAACCAATTGGAACAGAGGCTATACAACCGTTTATGGTGATTTTTTTTGGATAATATATAAAAAATTCGTGATAACACAATCGTCTGATGTATGGTAAATTCAGCACAAATAGTATAAATATTAATAAATATGTGTTCAGTTGATCAAAAAGATAAAGATGTTTTAGTAAAAACAACGTTTTACATAACATATGTATTATTGATCACCACAGGCACCATAACTTTGATTGAAGCGATAGCAACAAAAAATCCACAAATTCGCCATATAATGAATTTAGAAACTTGTATCTCAATAGTTGCTGCATTTTTCTATTCAAAATTCATCGCACAAATATCTTCTGGACAAATTTCATACAGAGATATCAATATTACTCGTTATTCAGATTGGTTCATTACAACACCACTCATGTTGCTTGTATTGTGTCTGGTATTGTCATTTAACGATAAGAGATACCTTCATATATCAACGTTTATTTGGATATTATTGATGAACATGGGTATGTTAATATCTGGATACCTCGGTGAAGTAAAGAAGATTGATAAACGTACTGCACAAATAGTAGGGTTCATATTTTTCTGTGTATTATTTGGCATCATATGGTATTCATTTGTGGCTGGCAACGAATCCTTCAATAACCTCTCAATATATTTTGCATTTGTTATAGTATGGGCTATATATGGTGTTGTATATATGCAAAGTGAAGAAACTAAGAATATTGCGTATAATGTTCTTGACGTGATTGCTAAATGTTTCATAGGTATATTCTTTTGGATGTATTTTACAAAAGTTATTGTGTTTTAGTGAGATTTGACATGATTTTCCTTATGTCATCATGGTATAAAAATTACATAAACGTTTCTTCATTTTCTTTACAAAGATATGTTTACATGTGAGCATTGTGGAAAAACATTTACTACAACATCAAACCGTACACGCCATCACAAAGTATGTTTTAATAAGATTATATTTACGCCATTTTGCAGGGAAAATATGGATTACATCCATAACGATAATCAATACGAAAAAAAAATGCAAAAGATTGTTAATGGAGGAATAAACGGAGTAATTCAACTGTGTAAATGGAAATATTGTGATAAAAACCATCCAGAAAACAGTAATATACGTACAATCAAAGATGATACTGATGTAGAGATATTTAATGGGCGTAAATGGACTAAAATAAATAGAGACGAAGCCATTGACATGATGCTTCAAAGAATCGCCGATGATATAGACAATTTTTTAGGTTATGCAATAGAACATAAGATAAAAATTAAACTTGATTCATTTATTGAGAATGTTGCAAAACCATTAGGGTTTGACATGCTAAATGTTGATGTTGATGTTGATGATAATGATGATATTGATATCACAGTTAAAGAAGACGTACGTTTAAAGTTATATGCGCTGATATCAAAAAAGTAATAAAACCTTATTTTTTGTTTTGTGAATATAAATGGAAACACTTTATAAAACGCTTTTCGAATCGTACAAAAACGGGACATATCATCAAAAGCTTTTAGAGCTTCCAGGGCTTCCAGGGCCGTATGAAAACACCCCCGATAAAACACAAGCTGGATATATTCCATATCCACAAACAGATGATACCAATTTCTATACAACTTTGTTTCAAAAAAAAGAGTTTCATAACATTGAAGGTCAAATAAGTGTTGATGAATATAATTTTGATGATGAAGTTGGTAAGAGATGCAGTGTCAATACTTTCCGACTGGCCCCTCATCAAATTTTTGTAAAACGTTTTTTATCACCACAAACACCATACAATGGGTTATTATTGTATCATGAGGTAGGAGTGGGCAAAACTTGCACAGCAATTTCTATAGCTGAACAATACTATGGTTTGTACAAGAAAAAAACATTAGTGGTATTGTCATCTACCCTGAAAGAAAATTTTAAGAAACAAATATTTGATATTATGCGTTATGACATTGATAAACATGAAGCCAACCTATGTACTGGTACCAAATACCCCGAAATGGTTATTGATAGGAAAATGTTGACGAAAGAAGCATTTGAAAAACGTATCAACAAGCTTATAAATGAGCGGTATCAGTTCATTGGTTATAAAGAACTAGTCGAATTGATGAAGAATATACGTAAGCGTATAGAAAAGTCTGAAAAAGATACATCCAAACACCAAAAGCGGTACGAAGATAAACTCCACGAGTTGTTCTCAGATAGACTCATAATCATCGACGAAGCACATAATCTTCGCATGCCGTCTGAGTCTGGCAAGAAACAGATTTCATCAGCATTTCAAGAACTGATTCAAACAATTGAAAATAGTAAATTATTGCTCATGACAGCAACACCAATGTTTAATGATCCCCGTGAAATTGTGTGGATCATGAACTTGCTTCTTACAAATGATAATAAACAAACTATTAAAGTTGCATCGTTATTTGACAAGTATGGAGTAATAACAAAGGCAGGTGAGCAAATATTATTGAATACATGTAAAGGTTATGTATCGTTCATGCGTGGTGAGAATCCGTTTTCCTTCCCTTTTAGACTATACCCTAAAATGCTTGGTGACAAACATATGATTACTACATTTCCTTCTGTTGATATAAAAGGTAAACCGATACCATCTAAAAATGTCATCAAGTCACTTGAAATCATCGGTAGTGAGATGTCATCCAAACAACTTTTAATTTATCAGGATTTGATGCCTTCAAAAATAGAAGACGATGATGAAGACTTTGAAGAAGCTGATGATGGAAATGGTTCAAGTGATGTGCAAAATTTACTACAATTATGTAATTGTGTGTACCCAACAAGCAATCCTGCAAGAGCATATGGCAAAAATGGCTTCATGGATTGTTTTGATAAGAAAAAAGAAGGCAGAGGTCTCAGAATAAAGTATAACAATGACATTGTCAAAAAGTACAACCAATTCTTTGCATACGATCACATAGGTAAATACGCACCTAAAATAAAGAGGATAATCGATTACGTGATCAAATCACATGGTATTGTCTTTATATACTCGCAATATTACTATAGTGGAATATTACCGTGTGCTCTTGCACTCGAACACATTGGTTTTAACAAACTCGACGGTAATCTTGGCGAGGGTTTTGCTGTTGAACAAAAGGCACCTCTCATAAATGGTAAACGTCCAAACTACGTTATACTGTCTAGAGACAAAGATCTGTCTCCAAACAACGACAAAGAAATCGCTTTGACAAAATCTCTTCAAAATATGGAAGGCGAGACAATCAAAGTAGTAATTGTCTCAAAGATTGGTACAGAAGGCATTGACTTCAAGCGAATTCGAGAAGTTCATCTTTTGGATCCATGGTACAATTTAAATAGATCAGAACAGATTATTGGAAGAGCAGTACGAACATGTTCACATGTTGATCTTCCCAAAGAAAAACGCAATACGTCAATATATTCGCATTCTATTGTGTTACCCGACGATGATCAAGAAAGTATTGATATGTATGTGTTTAGGATTGCTGAAAACAAACAATATGCGATTAAACGTGTCGAAGATATTCTGAAAAAATGTGCTATTGATTGTGAATTTAACAAACCAAACCTTGAGTTCCCGTCAAACAAGTTAAAAATCAAGTTTGATATAGAGACTTCTCAAGGAAAGGTTATAAAAGGGTATGATGTCGGTGACAAGGCATCTTCACATATTATCACTTGTTTAGGAAAAACACCCAATAACTTTAAGATAGATAATTCCACATATGACTTAGACATGATTCATGATGAGATTGCGTTTTATAAAACTCTAATTACAGGTATATTCAAGACAAAAACCAAATATTCCTTCAAAGATATCCTTGCTAATTTACAAGCACAATACAAAAATGTAAACGAAGACATCATCAAATACGCACTTCATGATATGTTAGATGGATATTCATTTGAAGGTGTAAACAAGAGACACGGACATCTCGAATATGCAGGTGATAAATACTATTTTGTTCCTAATGGTATAGTTCAAGACGTTGAACATGTACCAAGGCTTCCATTAGATGCATTGATGAAACAAATGCCAAAACCAAAATCAGTGAAAAATGATAAGCCAGTGTCTGTATCAGAACCAAAATCAAATCAGCAAAATATTTTAGAACTTGTCCAGGATCGTGTTGACTCAATGATGAAATTTATTAATTCTAAATATAGAGATTACGTTGTTGATTCAGTTGTAGATAGATTGAATTTTGATGAGTTGAGAGATTTACTTAGAGAAATGTATATTTCCGACACAGTCATACACCATCAATTGAGAGACAAACTAAAGACAAATCTTAATAAATTAGGATTTTTAGTAAAAGATGAAAACGATTCTGTTAAATTGTTTTACAACCATATTGATGGGGATTTTTACTGTGTGAAAAACAAATCATTTGTAAAATGTACAGCATTGGATATGACAAAATTTGCAAATGATGTGAAAAAATTAAAAGATAAATTGCAGTCGTTGGATGAAAATATTAATGGCTTTATTCAACACAAAAATGGATCAGCAAAATTTAAGGTCAGGGATGAGAAATCATCTGGATCTGGTAAATCTGCAGGTTACGTATGTGCACAAACACACTCGTTACAAGTTGATGAATTAGAGCGAAGGATACATGATATCGATAATAATGCATACTCTGGAAAAATCAAAATGACCAAAGGTAAGCTGTGTGATGTTTACGAAGTTCTGATGAGGAAAAATGGAGTATTCCAGAGACCATTTTTACTGTCACAAGAAACACCAACGAAACCAACGAAACCAACGAAACCAACGAAACCAAAATCAAACAAATAGTTTACGCCTTGTGAAGCTGAAAGAAATCACAAAAATAATGAACACTAAAACAGTAGTTCCCATACCAAAAAAACGCGTATATTTAATATAATTAGCATTTTTACAAAGTGGTTCCAATACAGATAATGAGTCACTACCATGTTTGCTGTATGATTTTTCTTGACACCCAAAATGTATTTGGGTAAGGAACGTTAATATTAAAATGACTATTGCAAATATCGTCTTATATGTAAAACTTATGTCGTTATTCCAAAGTATTGTGGCAAAAATTAAGGAATATTTACTTATATCGGAAATATGATCAAGATAATCTCCAAATGGTGTTACCATGTCGAACATTCTTGCCATGTTTCCATCCATACAATCGAGCAAATATGAAATGAATATAAGTATTGCTGCAAGAATAAATTGGGATATCCATATGAGCCTTGCAGCATAAATTCCAGTTACAAATGAAAGGATTGTAAGTACATCTGGTGTAACCCTAATTTTCTTAGATATGGGTTTATTGCAGCTGAAATATCAATTAATACGTTATCAAACGGATTCTCAATAAATGATGGAATCTTTCTACCATCCATTATGTTATAATCATCACCAACAAAATTTGAAAAACGTACTTAAAGATTACAATGAGTTAAAAAAATTATATTGTAATTTAAAGAATGGACGTTTTAAGCAAGGTCTTTACCAACATTCTTATTACTGATGTTATTAAGATACATCCAAAGCAAATCACCAAAGATGCCAAACAAGTAATTATTAACAAGTTGAAGGAAAAACTTGAAGGCAAGTGTTCAAGACATGGGTATATTAAAACTGACAGTATTGTTGTACATAAAATTGCTCCAGGAAAAGTTGAGTTAATTGGTCTGAATGGTTACGTATTGTATAATGTACAGTTTTATGCCGATGTATGCAATCCGCTTATTGGAAGTTTCATAAAGTGCAAGGTTGTAAATATCAACAAATTTGGTATTCTTGCGGAAGCGGGTTTTTATAGTAATACAACATTTGTAAATGTTCTCGAAATTATCATAGCAAAAAATAGTGTTAATATTGTGTCTGACATAAACCTTGATAATGTTGATGTTAACGATGAGATCATTGTGGAAGTGATGGGTAAGAAGTTCGAACTTAATGACACAAAATTGTCGATAGTTGGAAGGGTGATTAAAGATGTTAACGAAATTTCAAAGCGCGGCAAGAAAAAAGATGTTAATAACGAGAAACATGAAGATGTCATTGATGAAGATGTCATTGATGTAGTCGATGTCGTTGATGTAGTCGATGTAGTCGATGGTGATGATGGTGATGGTGATGATGAGGATGAAATTGATGAAGAAGACAAGGACAAAGATGAAGACAAGGAAGAGGAGGAAGAAGAAGAGGATGATGATGAAGGAAAATCAAGTAAAGGAGGGGCATTCTTTTCTGATAATGATTCCTTGGCGGACGCAGAATATGATATGTATGAAAGTGACAATGTAGAAAGTGATGATGAAGTAGATGACGAAGATGATTAGTAAATATTTAAAGATATATTGGATATATTTGATATATTGGATTTGAAATGATGAAGTTTACAAATAAATATAAAAAACAGTTGTATGAAAAAATATCAAATATGTCATCAACAGAGCACGAGGAGATATTTAATATTATTTTGCGACACGAAACAGTAAATTATACATCAAATAAGAACGGGGTTTTTTTTAATTTAACAATACTACCTGAGACAATATTGGAAGAGATAGACAACTTTGTTAATTTTTGCTTTTCAAATAAACAAGATCTAGATGACTATGATAAACGTTTAAATGAATGCAAAGTTAATACGAACATTGTGAACATCAACCTTGGAAATATAGTAGATGTGCCACAAAAATATTGCAACAATAATAAAATTGTATCTGTACTTCCGATAAATAATGACAAGTCACTATACAACATTGACGCTATTGTTGATGCAAAACATGCACAAAAAATTGGTACTTTTGTGGAGAAAATGTATGCAGACAAGGCAACAAAAAAGAAAATGAATGTAAAATTCCATAACGCAAAGAAGAAATACTCGAAAAAAGTTGTTGTTGATTTAAAATTTGAACATGATATTTTAGGTGATTTGCAGTTAGAAGAATACTTACTTAAATAGAAAGCAATATATTATTATCAATGGAAGTTGAATATGTTCAAACCGTTTTGTCCAAATTGGGGAATGGTAAAGTTAATATTGCTATCAAACCAAATAAATATGAAGAAACGTGTGGAATGACACAAACATATTATCACACTAATATTCAATATGTTTTCGATCCAATTGAGACACTACGATCTTTGAAAACACCACAGAGTTTGTGTACATCCCCTGTGAATCCTGTGAATCCTGTGAATCCTGTGAATCCTGTGAATCCTGTGAATCCTGTGAATCCTGTGAATCCTGTGAATCCTGTGAA
>Ga0129333_10003371_pt1 | contig 14936 bp, 11 predicted proteins | sample CPB6_08_DNA_FD_94474 | JGI IMG/M metagenome (GOLD analysis project Ga0129333, IMG submission 94474) | Freshwater to marine salinity gradient microbial communities from Chesapeake Bay, USA - CPBay_Sum_0.6_0.8_DNA | ecosystem: Environmental > Aquatic > Marine > Coastal | place: USA: Chesapeake...
AAGAAACAACAATCAGATATCAAAGATTTAGCAACTGGATTTAGAAATGTCACAAATTCTTTAAGAGGTATTAATAAATCAACGAATCAATTAATACAAACCATGTCTAAATTGGTTGGTGAAACATCTAGAGTTGCGGATACACTAGAAGCAATACAAAACGCTATTGCTAAATCAATAGATGTAGAAATAGATTCTGGGTCTACCGATGTAGAAGCACAGCAAGCAACGGGAGATATTAATATACCCGACATTGATTTTAGTGGATTGATGAGTAAAGATGATGGTGGGTTAGATTGGTTTGATATGTTGTTTGCTGCTGATGATGCAAGAGATATTGCTAAGAGAATAAAGGGAGGTGGAGAAAGAACTACCACAAGAAGAGGTGGTCCAAAAATAACTGGTGACGTGCCGAAGAGAAATAGATTTAGATTCCCATCACTGCCTGGTAGAAGGTTTAAATTTGCTGAAGGCACTGCTGGAGTAGCATCACCAGTGAGAGCAATGATTGGTGAAGCAGGTCCAGAAATAGTTACTGGGTCTCCTAAAAAGTTTGCTGCTGGTGCAATATTTGGTGGGTCTGGCACTAATATTGTTGCTTCACAATCTGGTGGCGGCGAAAAAAAATTGTTGAAAAAGGTGCAACCGTTTGCTAATGTTTTTGATGCAGCATTCCAAGTGATTGGTTCTCATATTTCTGGCGCTCTATCTAATTTAGTTAGTGCTGCTGGCCCTTTCAGTGGTGTAATTGCTAAGATGTTTTCTCCTTTACTAGGAGGACTTGCTACTGTATTTGGATTAAATCAAGGTGCATTTGCTGCTGAAATAAATTCTGCCGCTATGACAGAGAAGCAAGGAGCAAAAGAATTGAGTAGATTTTTTGCTAACTTCTTCAAATTGTTTGGAATTGATATTGGTGAGGATGAGGAAGATGATGGTGGTGACGATGATGATTCTCCTTACTCTGGTGAGTGGGGACCACTTTTAGATTTAATTAAAAGTGTTGAAGCTCAAACACACAAATATAATGCGGTGAATTATGGAAATGGTCCAGGTGTTATTGAAGGATTGAGTGACATGACTATTGCTGAAGCGTATAGTGCATCTGAAAATTATAGAAAACAATATGGTGGGTCTGGTGCAGTTGGTCAATATCAATTTATGACACCAGTTGCTCAAGCAAAAGCAGCAGGATTGAATCCAGATACTGATAAATTTAGTCCTGCAAATCAAGATAAGATGGCAGTAGATCTTATTGAAAATAAGAGGGGTGGAAAAGATTGGAAAGCTAGAAAAATAGATGATGACACGTTTATGAAAAATGTTGCAGCAGAGTGGAGAGGTCTTCCTGCTGGACCTGACGGAAAAACATATCAAGATCAATATGCTGGTCAAAATGCCGCTCATGCAACATGGGATAAGTATAAAGAAGCTCTTAAAAAAATTAAAGGTGGTACAGGAATGGCGAGGGGCGGCGTTAAACCATCTTCATTCTTAAATTCTGTAGATGGTATTTTTGAAATGAATGGTCCTGACACAGGATATAAAGTGCCAGAATATTTAACTGGTGGTCAACCTGTTATTGGTCACGGTTTAGAATGGTTGATTAAGATGCCAAACAAATTCATTATTCTTCCTGGTGTCAACAAAGAATATAATGTATACCAAGATCCAGCAAAAGCATTCAATAGATATGAGCAAATAGGAAACCAAGGAGGAGTAGAAGTTGCTGGTTTGATTGGTGTGATGGATGATTTATTATTTGGCAGAGGTAAAAAAGGACCATCAACATTAAAATATGGTGATGGATATACCGCACCGCGAAAAGTTAGGGGGTGGGCAGCAGATGAGTCTGGTGCTGAGATATTAGAAACGTTAGGTGGTACTAGAATCAAAGGAGCATCACTTCCAGAAGGCACTGTAACTCCAGTTGCAATACCAAAAGATACGGTGACTGGCACTACTGGTGCTGTTGTAGCAATGGTCCAACCGATGATTCAATACGTGCCAGTGCCTGTGCCTGGTCCAGAAAGAGTGGAATATGTGCCAGCAAATCCCTTTGTTGCTGCAAGAACTGGCATAGAAATGATTCAATTGCAAGGTCTATCCTAAATATCAGGAGGTAGGTAGATACTATGGCAGCAGGATTAGTTACACCAACAGAAGCAGGCATGGGTCCATCGGTGCTAGGCATCGCTGCATCTATTGGTGCAAAGATTCGTGATGCAGCAGAAGATGCTAAGGAGCAGAGAGAAAAAGCGGCAGAGAAAGGAGAGACACCAAAGAAAGGGTCGTTGTTTAAATCTGCTTTATCAAATCAATTCAATCCAATCAAATCAAAGAAGGCAAAATCTAATTGGGCAAAGCAATTTGATTGGAATAAGACAACTAAGAGCGACCAGCAAGTTAAACCACCTACGGGAGGTGGAGGTGGTGGAGAAGGTAAAGCAAAACTAAAAGAGTTTATTGCTGGTGGATTCACGGCTATTCTAAAAGACACTGGTATGATGGTGTCTAAACTTGATGGCGTTAAGATGATGGCAAATGAAAATTTGTCTGAAGTTACCAGAGCATCTAGCACACTGACAGTTATTAAAGATAGTATTGATACGCAAACTGAGTTAAGAAGAAGAGCATTAGACGAAGCTAAGTTTGCCAGAGCAGAAAAGAAATTAGAGAAGACATCTGACAGTGCTGGTGTATCTGATACTAAGAAACCAGAAGATAAAAAAGATGGTGAAGGTGGTGGAGAAGATGGTGGGGGTGGAGGACTATTAGAAAATCTTGCCAACGCACTTGGCATCGCTGATCTCGTTGACAATTTTCTCCCAGGTAAAAAAGGTAAACCAGGGAGAAATCCACTATCGAGATTAAATCCATTTAATAGACAAAATGTAACACAGGGAAGAGGTGGTCAACCAGCAGGTCCACGATTAGGTGGAGGACCAAGAATTACTACCAGTGGTGGAGCACCAGCTCCTAAACCACCTGGGGGATTTAAACTACCAAAAATGCCAGGATTGCCTAAAGGTATTAGACCAGGCAGCATGGGTGGACCACTTACAGCTTTATTTGCTGGATTTGAATTCGCTGGTAGAAAATCAGAGGGGCAAAATAATTTGCAGGCTGGTGTAGGCACTGCTGGGTCTGTTGGTGGTGGTTTAGCTGGCGCTGCTTTGGGAGCAAAGGGAGGAGCTCTTGCTGGTGCTGCTATAGGTGCTTTATTTGGTGGTGTTGGTGCAGTTCCTGGCGCTGCTATAGGTGGTGCTCTGGGTGGCATTCTTGGTGGTATTGGTGGGTCCATGGGTGGTGGAAAACTCGCAGACATGGCAACTGGTGCTGATAATTTATCCGAGGGCGGTATAGTTCCATCAGCAGTGCCACCATCTCCTGTTTCTCCAATGGCAAAGGGTGGGATAGCACCAGGACTATATGACAATCCAACTAAAGGAATCTTATCACCTGGACAGAGTGTTATACCATTGAATCGCAGTGAAGGCAAAACGATGTTTGGTAAGTCAGCGGCAACAAATCCTGGCGAAACCGCTATTGATACTGTTGGTGCTATGATACTTGGTGTGTCTGCTGGTATGCTAGGCAAGACAGATAGTGGCACAGTAGGTGACCAAGTAAAACAAAACATTAGAAAAGCATCGAAAGAGTTTGGCATCTCAAACCTCACATTTACTTCTGCTATCGGTAACGCACAGTTTGGTAAGGTAAAACCAGATAAAGATGCTAAAGATTTTATGATGTCTATGTTTGAAAGTATGAAGTTATTTGGTTTGGGTGGTGGTAAGTCTGGTGGATCTGGAGGAAAAAATAATCCTCCTGGTGGAGATCCTACGGGTCCAATAAGTCAAGCACCAAAAGGAAATGAAATGGATATTTTTTCATTACAGGGAAGTGCTGGTGCTCCGATGGATTTATCACAAAATACTGATGTTGCAACTGGAACGGGGTTGCATCATGGTAAAGAAGATATGAGGGGAGGATTAAGAGTTAGAGATTATTTTATTGGTAAGAGTGGCAGCGGTCCTTCAGATGGTAGTGACGGATTGGGAGCTAAATTATATACACCTCTTGGATTTGGACCATTAATTTACAAATCAAGGGGACCATATGGTATTGACTTTTTAGATCCAGCTACAAAAGAAAAGGTTGGGACTTATTTGCATGTCGATAATGCTCAGCATCAACAATATGAAGGTAAAACAGTGCAACCAGGAACAGTAGTAGGCACTCAAGGAGGATTGCCAGGCACACCATCTGCTTTGGGTAGTAGTAGTGCTGTTCACTTGCACGTTGAGGGCACAGATGCATTCCACAAAGCGGTGATTAGAACTTATGCTGATGGTAATATCATGAAACAACAGGTGGGACAACAGCACGGTAATGTGGCTCAGGCACAAGCACAATCCCCAACTGTTACTCAAGTTGCTCAGCGTGGAATGATTGGTAAGGCACAAGATGGTATGGTTGGTAAAAAAGAACCAGCGTGGTGGGATATAGGAGGAAGAATCAATAGTTGGTTAGATAATGCCAGCGAAAATGCAACAATAAATGGTAATAAATTTGGTGGTAATAGATACAAACAACAGATGAAGGAGCTTGGATATGCAAAGGGTGGTAAGTCAGATGTAATGAAGGCAAATGCTGCCAAATTAAAAGCACAGAGAGCATCACAGCAACGCTCAAGATTGGGTGTGCAGAAAGTGAATGGTAAGTGGGTCAATATGGGTGTCAGTGACCAGGCAGTTGGCAAAAATCCATGGTGGCAGGTTTGGAATAAAAAAGGTGCGACATCAGAAAGAAAAGCAAAGCAAGAAGCATTAGCAAAAAATCTTGCAGAGAGGTTAAATAAACAAGAAGCAGCAAAATTAAAACCAAAACCACCTACAGCATCTCCAGCGAGACAACCAGTATCGAGTGGTGGCACTAGACCAGCACCATCTTCAGGAGGTCAATCAGCAGTTGCGGCAGTAATGCCGCCAGTAACTTCATCCAAGGAATCAACTGCACAAGCAACAGGGTCTTATGGATCTTCAGTGCCTGGGGGGAAGACCAGTGCAATGGTATTCGCTGACTTTTTATATCCCGATTTAGTATAAAGAAATGGCAGATAACGCAAGACAGTTTACAGCAGAATCGATTCTGTTAACTACAGTAAACAATAAAACATATGATATTACTCAGTTGGTTATTGAGTTTTCCATCTATGAAAGTATTAATAATCCTTATATTTTAGGAGAGATTATTGTAGAAGATACTACTGTAAATTTACTTGCAAATCTTCCTATTCAAGGAAGAGAATTAATTCAATTGAAGTTAAAGACAGAAACTTTCTCAAATGAAACTTATACATATGAGCTAGCAGTATCTGGTATTGATACCAGGGTTATTTTGGGTAGACAACAAGTTTATAAACTTAATCTTATAAGTTATGTTGGTCTAGTTAATGAAGGGATCAGAATCTCTGGTATTTTGACTGGCACAGCTGATAAAGTTGTATCGAAAATTTTAACTGATAATTTGAAAGTGGAAAAAACTATTGATGCTGAGCCTGCTAGGTTTGACCAGAAATGGTTGCCATCTTTAAAGAGGCCGTTTGATTTTATCTATCAGTTGGCACCCATCACTATCTCTGGTGGTGCTAAAGATCAAAAGGGTGGGACATCAGAAGAAAGAGCAACTGCAGAAGGTGAAGGAGTTACTTCATTAAATACAGATAATTTATCTAAACTTTCTGGTAGTGCGGGGTATCTTTTTTTTGAAACACATGACAAATATGTTTTTAAATCATTGGACAAATTGGCATCAGATGGCAATGATGAATTTGGTGGAGAAGCAGTAAAGTATACTTACAAATACGGTATTGCAAATACAGAAGGAGCAGAATCAACAACTAATTTAAACATCTTAGATTATACATTTGGAAATGAGTTGGATATTCTCAAGCAACTTAGACAAGGATTATATTCTACTATGTGTATCTTCTTTGATGTAAACAGTTGCACATATGAAGAAAACATTTATAAGATGAGTGACACATTCGATCAGATGGCGCACCTTGGGTCGGCAACCAAGTTGCCTAAAGGACAGAAAGAATTAGCGGGTCATGCAACACGAGTCATGACGCAAATGATTAACAATGAATTGTTTCATGACACACCAGAAACAGCTGGATCCGATGACGCCACTTATAAAGATTATTATAAGTATTCTATCGCTCAGTCTAATGCAAGATATAAACTTGCTTCAAACCAAGAGCTAAATATTGTAGTCCCACCGAATCTTACAATAAGGGCGGGTGATAAATTGGAATTACTATTTCCAAACATGACTAGTGATGAGGACAGGAAAACAAATCCTTATGATGAGGAGCACAGCGGCAACTATTTAATTAAAAATATAGGGTATAACTTTATTATGAGAGGAGCACAACCTCGCACAGGAACAACTAACATTACTCTTATAAGGGATTCCTTCGGTAGGAAAAACACCGCAAGCAAGATAAAGTAGTATGGAAAACATTAACAAACATATAGAGCATGATAGGAGAATTGCTGAGGATGCTATGGCATCTTCGCAGTCAAGAAGACATGCTGAAGAAGAGTTAGAAGCATTAGAAAGATATCAGGTTAGTCATCCAGAAGATGATCATGACCCAACTCCACTAGAATTATTTTGTAATGACAACCCAAGTGCTTTAGAGTGTAGAATGTATGATGATTGATTATGGCATTTGAAAGCTATGGCAACAGACCCACTAACTTTGTAGGCAAAGATGGTTTCCACTGGTGGGTAGGACAAGTAGAAAAGACCGACGAAAATAATAAAAATTCTAATCGTTACAAGGTTAGAATCGTTGGTCATCATCTTGCTGACTGCGAAAGTCAAGGCAGTGATGCATTGCCATGGGCAAATGCCGTAGCACCAACAACCCAACCATTTTCTGCTAGTGGAGGAGTCACTACTGGATTAACTTATGGTGATTGGGTCATTGGATTCTTTATGGATTCTGAGATGGCACAGCAGCCATACATTCTTGGAAGCATTGGAGCAATTAGAAATGCGAGGGGCGAAGATGCACCGCCAACACCACCATTTCTGAAACCAAATCAAGAAGGATGTAGAGCATTTAAAAACTTCGCTCCTGGTCCTGTAGCAGGGTCTCCATATGTGGTGACGCCTGCCAATGAAGCAGAGATTAAGGCGGCAGCAGCAGGGCAGGTAGCGGCAGCTGCAGCGCCCCCTGGCACTGCAACTAATCCAGAGAAAGGTTACGGACAACCCCCAGCAGTAGCATATTCGCAGTGTGCTGGTAGTGCATTGAATGAAGCTGCCATGAAATGCACCACTATTTCGCAGGCAAATTGTCCGACTGGTCAGACAGCAAGCAAGATAGAGTTAGTTTTGTCTGAGTTATTCAAAGCAATTTCAGAATCTGGTGGACAAGTAGGCAGTTATCTTACAAGTAAAGTCACTGGATATGCGAGAGAAGGTGAAGCATTTATCATGGGATATGTGAATAAGATAATGGCAATTGTCTTTCAGAGTTATGGTTGGTTAAAAGGAAAACTATACAACTTAGTGCAACAGGGAGTGCAGTATTTAATTAATACACTGCTAAGTTTAGTTTCCGATAAACTCAAACCAAAAGATGCTAAACCACCATATGATCCAAAGAGACCTGAAAAAATTCTTGACATAATCCAAAAGTTTCTTGAAGATACTCTTGCTAAGATTGGATGCAGCATTGAAAGTTTATACGATAAAATTTTACAATTTATAACTGATTTTCTTTTCGGTGCCGTAGAAGATTTCTGGTCAGAAGCTCTATGTGGTATTGAAACTCTTGTAAATGGTTTACTATCATCACTGGAAAAGTTTTTATCGGATGCAATCAATGCAATCATTGAACCTCTTTTGAGTATCCTTGAAAGTATTGCTGCTCCTCTTAATGATATCTTTTCAACTCTATCAGAAATCATGGATTTCTTGGGCATCAGTTGCACAGGACTTCCTGCTGAATGTAAAAAAGTTATTCAGGATTGTGGAGAAGGACCAAAAACAAAAGCAAAAGGATTGCTGGATGATTTGGATAAGTTATTGGCGGCGATAGCAGAAGATACCAAACCATCACCAGCAATTGCTGCGTGTGACGATGCCAAGAATCCAGTTACACCTCCTGTTAATATTGCTATCACAGGTGGTATTCCAAAACCAACTACAACTACACCAGGAACAACAGGGACAACAACATCTCCTACTGACACCACTGGCACTCCAACTACTACACCGACTTTATCTATCTTAATTGACCCAGTATCGGTAACGAAAAATGAAGGAGACAGTCATGAATTTAGTGTTGTTGCTGTTACTTCTGATGGGTCTACAATTAATTATCAATGGCAAAAATATGATATAGGGTCTGCTAAGTATGTAAACATATCTGGTGCGACAACAAAAGATTATTTAATTTCTGATATAAAGACATCTGATGAAGCATCTTACAGAGTAGTTTGTTCATCTTCAAAGACATCTCCTTCTAGTTTAGAATCTAATGATGCTTTCCTATCAGTAACACCAGCAACAACATCAGCTCCCAATAATTATAACACTACTAGTTTCCTTCCCTTGAATTTTACATCTTCTGTAAATGTTACTACAAAATTAAGTGGTTCTACTAATGCCTTATACTCAAACAAGTCTTTGACTAACTCTTTGAATGCTTCCGTTAATATTGGTGGGACATCGTTAGCAATATTTACGCCAGCTAGTTTTACTCCAATCGGATCTTCTGGTGCGACATATTCTTTAGCAGCCACTCCACTTTTAGTTTTGCCAGGCAAGACTGTTAAACTAACACTGACTACAACTAATGTCCCTAATGGCACTAAACTAGATTTTTATATTTTTGGCGTTAATCTTAAACTGTCTGATGTAGTTAACAATTCTTTGACTGGTAGTTTTATAATATCTAATAACACTGCAACATCTTTAATTACTATTAGTGAAACTGTAAGTTTTTCTCAAACGGAATTAGTATTTGCTGCATTAAAAAATGGTGCTGCTGCAACTCAGTTTGCTATTCAAGGTAATCCAATCACAGTGCCACCAATATCAGTGCCAGTAACTCCACAACCACCTATTGCATGTCAACCTATTGTATCATCAACTGGACAAATCATTAGCATTCCTATTTGTAATCAGGGAACACCTTACATAGCACCACCAAAAATATTTGTGCAAGGGAATGGTATTGGATATGGTGCATCTGCAGTTGCTGATTTAGATAAGAATGGATTCGTTAGAAATATTAGAGTGGTCAGACCTGGAAGAGGTTACCCACCAAATCCACCAGTTAATTTGGATTGCATTATTTCTGGGTTTACTATTCTCAAACCTGGATTTGGATATGATGTGCCACCAGCAGTATTTGTTGATGGTGATTTAGATGTAGCAGAAGCTGTAATACGAAATGGTGTGTTGGTTGGTATTAATGTGAAAGATAAAGCAAAAACTTTTACTGAGTTTCCAACTGTAAAAATCATTGCTGTATCACAGGGAGTTGGTGCTATTGCTATACCAAACATTTCTTGTCTAGATAAGAGAGATGTAAGAGAAATCGCTGAGGTTGTTGGACCAACACCTGTCGGTGAATATATTGATTGTCCATAGGAGAAGTAGTAGATGTCAAGCGTTACATATGCAAATGTAAAATATGGAAATCAAAATGCCAATCCACTTCCCAGTGGATTTACGGTAGGTGCTATTGATTGGTCCAAGACAGAAGCATTAGCACCTTTAGAGGCTTGTCAAGTTAGTTTGATTCCTCCATCTGCTGATGTTTCTATTAGAAATAATACTATATCATTCACTGCAGAGAATCCTTTTGGCGATAGCAGCTTTGGCACTATCACTAGCACAGGATCTCATATTGCTGTTGACGAAAAGGGGACAGTAAAAATTAAAGCAGCAAGTCCTGTTGCTGAAGATCTGACATGCGGGAGAGTAGAGATAGAATCTCAATCAAATGTCAGATTAAATGTAGGAACTTCTTTAGCTATTAATGTTAATGCATCTGGGCAACATGACGAAGAAGGAGATATCAGTAATTCTAGCACACAATCTGTAGATAAGAAAAGATATCCAGCATTTTCAATTAATGTTAGTAATGGTGGATTAGATATTGAATGTGCGAATGGTGACATACATTTCAGCGGAAAGAATATTGTATTCAATGCTTCAGAAACGCTAACACTAAATGCCACTAGAGCAGTAAATATTCTTGCTGGATTTGAAGCAACGGAAGTGTTTGCTAAAGCAGCAGCAGGATTATTTGGTTTTGAATTACCAGCATCAGGCGGCGGCGAAGTAGTAATTAAGGCAGGTAAGTTTGTAAATGATGCCAACGTATCAGAATCATCTTCTTCTAAAGTTAGTGAGAAAACGGGTGGAGCAAAAATAGAAGAGACTGGATCTTCACTAAGCACAACGTCACTAAGACAAGCAGGTGATTTAAATCTCAGCACTTCTGGCAATATGTGGTTGGCAGCTGGACAGAAGATGCGTATCGAAGCGCAAGGCACCGTTGTAAATCCAACTGGTCCTGCAATACCTCCAGTGTGGGGAGTATCGCAACTAGAGGCATTAGTAATTACTGCCAATAAAAATAATACTCCATTACCTACTGCAATGAAAATTGAAGTTGATAATGGAGATTTTATTACTAAGGTTTCTAAGATTGGAGATTATGGTGTTGTCACCGACACTGGTTTAATTGGTCTTTTAGCTGGAGCAGGAACTGCTGTCACATATACAGGAAATCCTGGTGACATTGTATTCAAATCATACAAGGGAAATATTGATGGCGAAGCGTCATTACAAGTAGGATTTCTTGGTGGCACTGCTGCTGGCATAGGAGTAGGGAAAGCAGGAGTTGCTACAGACTTTGTTTGTGCATATAAACCAGGATTCGGATACGATAAGGGCACTGGTGGTGTCACTATGAAGACATCAACTGGTATAGCATCAGTGTTAGGAACACTGCAGGCAGGAATAGGTATCGGTGAGACTCCTCAAGCATCGACAAACTTCTTAGCATTCAATCCTTCTGGAGCATTATTGAATATCACTGGACCACTTACCAGTAACATTACAGGAGCAACTACTATTGCTGCCACTGGTGCAGTTACAACACAAATTACTGGGTCTAACATAATTAACGTAACTGGTTCTAATACATCTAATGTTACTGGTGCAAACATACGAAATGTTACTGGTCTCGTGGCAGATAAATCACAGACTGGAGTTACAATCGAAAGTCCAGGATCAGTTACTATTAAAGCTGCCACCACTGTTACGATCACTGGTCCTTCTGGAATCTTCTTAAATTAGAAAATCCAAAATTGACCTCTGATTACCAAAAGGGCGGAAAAAAAATCTCGGCAAAAAATTCGTCAAAAAAGTCGAGCCCCCCTTGACAGACCCCTTTAAACCGACTATACTGACGATGTGCTCGGTTGAAGGGGCCGAGTCCCATAAGAGATTCTTAAGAGCTCTTGACAACCTCCTCTACCCCTGCTATACTACATACATACACAAAGGAGACACTCCAAATGCTCAACTACGGTGATGACGGTCAAATTCGAGAAGTTGAATCTGACGAAGTGCAAGAAACCATCGATAGTATCCTTGAATATGTAGAATCTCGTTTTGATGCTCTTGACAAAGAAGACCGTCAAGAAGATATTATGTCTCTTGCTCAAGAATTCTGGGAATGGGGTAGTGCTGATGATGGTGATGAGATTGGTTACATGTTCCTTCCTAGGTTGGCAGAAAAATGATTTCAAACGAGCAGGTTATTGACAAAATCACCACAGACCTGTATAATAAGAAGATAATAATTTGTGGAGAGGACAATGCAACTGTTGTTTTTAAATGCTCCACGATTAACGAATTCTTTGACTTACTAGATAAGTGTAGAAAACTGCTAAAAACCGATACTATTATTTGTCGGTAATTTTTTGGGAGTGTGGTGGAATCGGTAGACACACCAGACTTAAAATCTGTTGGGCATTGCCCGTGGGAGTTCAAGTCTCCCCACTCCTATTTCCCGCTAAATACATTGTAGTGGGAATGTTATGAAATACACACTCTCTCAGGCATATTGTTTTTATATGGGTGAGGTTGTGCGAATGTATTTCATCCAAGGTCTTCCCTATACATTTGACGAATTACCTCAGATTATACAAGACCACCCTGCTGTACAGACAGAAGCACTTCAACATCGTGATTACGATGACGAAGATATGTTTAAAATTTCCAATTATCTTATAATGGAAGAAATGCATCCGCTAATGTTTGAAGTAGAAATAGACAATCCAGAGCTACTTCCTAAAGACGAATGAGGACACGATTATGTTTTGGGGCAAATACCATGAAATGCTTTTTGATTATCTGGACCTAAACAAAACATATCATGAAACTCATCATCATAAAGATATTGTGATGGATTCAATGCTCTATGAGGGCAAATATATTAAAAAAGCAAGAATTACCGATATTTCCCAAGGTGTTTCTGCAATATATAATAATATCATCTATCCAAAAACAGGCAAAAATCTGCCTTGCCTGGGAATGGACCTGATGGCATTTTTCCAAAACAAAGTCATTTTAACATTTGACTTTCAGCACCCGAAAGAGCATTATGATTTTGACCATGAAATTGTGAGGGAAAACATGGGTGAGTATGCTGGCAATACTAAAGAAATTCGTTTTTTTGAGCCAGGTAATCACTTTTCACGCTATGTGTTTGTGCGTAAGTGTCATATGGATGAAGTTGAGCAATATTTGCCTGATTTTGAGAAATATGTTAGCACTTACGCCAAATTACTAGAAGAAGCACAACCAGAAAAAGATGATGTAACAGAATTTTCTGATTTTGACAAATATATGTTAAAGTTAGACCCTGTTTCTGGTTATATGTCATCTAACTTTGGTAAAGAGTTTGGAGAAAAATATACACACGAGTTTCTCTTTGAATATGCTAATTGATTGTATCGATGACTTCCTGAATGAATCTGAATATGTTAGTGTGCTTCAATACTGTGTAAAAGCTCCTTATACATATGGAGAAACAGACAATGCAGATACTCCTCCGACTGGAATGGTTTCTTCTATTGAAGAAAACAATTTAATATATCGTATATTTGAAAATAAGATTAAGGAAAAAATTTCTTTGGTGTCTGATTTAAAAATATATCGAATGTATATAAATTGTTTTTCTCCAGGTGAAAATCCTTATTATCATATTGATGGAAAAAATGGTATAACATGTTTATATTATGTCAATCCAGATTTTGATGTCAATGATGGTGGAGAAACACAATTTATCATTGATAAAAAACAGGGAATGAATATTTTTCCAGTTCCAAATAGAATGTGCTTTTTTGATGCTAATATTACACACAGAGCAACTTCTTTTAGAAATATGCATAGGTTTACTATTGCTATTAAATTACGCTAACTCAACAGATGTTTAATACTTTTTTTCCCTCTTGTTTTTATTGGCGTTTTGATATTCCTAATTTCGATGAAATGCGAGATTATGTAAATTCTAGGAAAGATATTAATAATGTAAAACAAACATGGTCTATTGATTGCAAAGTAGATACCATTCGTTTAAAAGCACTAGAAGTTCAGTCTTTAATAAAACCTTCATTTGACTTGTTTTCTAAAAGCGCCTTTATGAAAAATGCTAATATAAAAATGCATGATCCATGGATTAATCTTTACACAGAAGATTATTTTCAAGAGATACATGATCATAAGGTAGACATCGCTTCTGTATTTTTTATAAATGACGGTGAAAATTTTAGTAATTTTTATTTCTATAATAGATATAATAATTGCGCTAGCACTAAATTACTAAGTATTATTAATGATGAGCAATTTTATGCTAATGATAAATATTTTCCTGAATATAGTGAAGGGCATGTTTTATTTTTTCCAGGATCCTTACTGCATGGTGTAACACCACATAAAAGTAATATAGTAAGGAAAACTTTATCATGTAATTTTGATATAGTTGATTCTTAATTTACATAATATAATGCCTGAGTAGCTCAGCTGGATAGAGCAACGGTTTTGTAAACCGTAGGTCGTCGGTTCAAGTCCGACCTTGGGCTTCCGTGTGAAGGAAGTGCAAAACCCCCTTTAAGGGGGTTTTACTCTATGTAATCGATGTGTAATAATTTGAATGTTTTATTAATTTTTTGATAATCAAAAAACCATGAATGAGCAACTCTAGTCACATCCCAGTCGTGAAACTCTCCTTCTTTTAGATTGACAGATTCTTTATTGTAAAAAGTATTAAATATACTTTTGTCTGACGTTGGTAAGTATATTGGCATGATAGTAGTTTTATACTCATCATATGGATATCCTAAATATCTCCCTTTTGGATCTTTGTGCTCAATCACATGACCCCATACTTCAAAGAAAAATACGTTTAATATACGTCTATCTGATAGAATCTTAAACAGATCACTATCTGTGACAATATTGCTATTTACTGTACCGTATTGCTTCAGTAAATATGTGTCAAAATATTGTTTGTAAAAATCTGTCGGTTTCGACTTGTCAGTGCAGTAAGACTTGTATATTTCTGGTGGTGAAACGAATGAATATTTTGAATTCAGCGACAAATTTTTTACTGAATTATAAAAAATCTCTTTATTTAATTTAATGTAGTCAGAAGTTGATAGCATGACCTGATTGGTGGATATAGTATGTATAAATAATCAAGAAGAAATCCTATGTAATTAAGGGTACCTGAGGAACATGCCACTAACCAAATTAGAGAATTTAATTTCTAGTAAAACTGGAAGATATCTATATGTTTCACCTGACGATTTTAATGCTTCTGA
>Ga0129333_10003372_pt1 | contig 14935 bp, 14 predicted proteins | sample CPB6_08_DNA_FD_94474 | JGI IMG/M metagenome (GOLD analysis project Ga0129333, IMG submission 94474) | Freshwater to marine salinity gradient microbial communities from Chesapeake Bay, USA - CPBay_Sum_0.6_0.8_DNA | ecosystem: Environmental > Aquatic > Marine > Coastal | place: USA: Chesapeake...
ATCTGGCGAGCTACGGGAAGGACCGACCGTCCGAACTCGGAGCCGGAGCGATCGTCGACCTGGTGCGAGCGGTGTCGAGCCGGGTTCGACGAACACGCTTGCTGTATCTGTATCCGAGCGATCTGTCGGACGAATTGATCGACGCGATCTGTGACACGGGTGTTCCTTACTTCGACCTGTCGTTGCAGCACGTAAGCAAACCACTCCTGCGCCGCATGCGCCGTTGGGGTGACGGTCAGCGGTTCATCGATCGGATCGCCGACATCCGACGGCTCGAACCCGATGCGACGTTCCGGAGCAATTTCATCGTTGGCTACCCGGGGGAGACCGAAGCCGACCACGATCAACTTCTCGAATTCGTCGCCGCCGCACGTCTCGATTGGTGCGGTTTCTTCGCCTATTCGCCCGAGGAGGGAACGTACGCGTTCGATCTCGACGGGGCCGTCGATCCGTCGCTCGTGAGCGAGCGTCTGAGCGAACTCACCGAACTGCAGGATTCGATCACCGCTCGGAGCCGTGACGCCCTGATCGGTCGGACGATCGAGGTGCTCGTCGACGAGCCGGGTCTGGCGCGAAGTCACCGTGAGGCACCCGAGATCGACGGCGTCGTCGAGGTTCCCGTCGACCTGACGGTCGGAGAGTTCCATCAGGTGATCGTCGAATCGGCCATGGGTCCCGATCTGGTGGCCGATCGCGTGACGGCGGGGGCCGACTGATGCCGGTCGACCCCAACGCCATCGCTACGTGGGCCAACGCCGTCACCGTCGGACGCATTCTGTGCTCGCCACTCGTGTTCGTGGTGTTCCCCGACGGCGACACCGGATCGTGGGTCGCGCTCGCCACGTGGTTCTTGTTGTGCGTGAGCGACAGTTTCGACGGCTATCTGGCCCGACGACACGGCACCACTCGCGCCGGGGCCTTCCTCGACCCACTGGCCGACAAGATCCTCGTGCTGTCGGCCATGTTCACGTTGGTGAGTCGGGACATCTTCTGGGTCGTTCCGGTGTTGATCATCGCCGCTCGAGAAGTGGCGATCAGTATGTATCGAGTGGTCGCCGGGGCGAAGGGAGTGAGCATGCCGGCCAGTCGTCTGGCCAAGTTCAAGACTCTCTTCCAACAGTTGAGCATCGGTTTCGCCGTGTTCCCGTTCTTCGCCGACTCGACCCGCTGGCTGTGGTTGAGCTTGCTGTGGGTGTCGGTCGGACTCACTGCATCGAGCGGTGTCCAGTACTTGTGGCGAGCCCGCCACGCGACGGAGGTCTGACGTGCGTTGCGCCGTGATCGCCGTCGGAACCGAGCTCCTCCTCGGTCAGATCGTCGACACCAATTCGTCGTGGATCGGTGAACGCTTGGCGGCGAACGGCATCGATTCACTCGTGCAGTACAAAGTCGGTGACAACCACGCCCGGGTGGTCTCGATCCTTCGACGGGCTCTCGAGGACGCCGATGCCGTCGTCATGTGTGGTGGCCTCGGACCCACTCACGACGATCTCACCCGTGAGGCGATCGCCGAAGTCATGGGCACGACCCTGCAGCACGACGAGACGGTGGCCGAGACGATCCGCACGATCTTCGAGTCGCGCGGACGCCGGATGCCGAGCAACAACATGCGCCAGGCGCTGGTTCCCGTCGGGGCCCACGTGATCCCGCAGACGCGCGGCACCGCCCCCGGCCTCATCTGTCCGGTCGGCGACAAGGTCGTGTACGCCGTCCCCGGTGTTCCGCACGAGATGTACGACATGATGGAACGAGTGATCCTGTCCGACCTGCGGCGGCGTAGCGGTGACACGTCGGTGATCGCCAGTCGGGTGATCCGCACCTGGGGCGAGAGCGAGAGTGGTCTCAACGAACGTCTGCAGGGAGTGATCGACGAACTCGAAACGGTCGGTAATCCGACTCTCGCGTTCCTGGCGAGCGGTTGGGAAGGTCTCAAGGTTCGCCTCACGGCCAAGGGATCGACCGAGCGAGACGCTCGCGAACTTCTGGCCACGTGGGAGCGACGTGTCAGTGAGCACGTCGGGGAGTTCGTGTTCGGCTTCGACGACGACAACATGGAGGCGGTCGTGGTGCGTTCGCTCGCCGATCGTGGTCTCACGCTCGGCCTGGCCGAATCGGTCACCGGTGGTCTCGTGTCGGGACGACTCACGGCGGTGCCGGGCGCGAGTCAGGTGCTGCGCGGTTCCATCGTGAGTTACGCGAGCGACGTGAAATTCGATGTGCTCGGTGTACCGAGAGGACCGGTGGTCTCGGAATCCGCGGCGATCGCCATGGCCGAAGGTGCTCGACGAGTCCTCGGGTCCGACATCGGTCTGGCTCTCACCGGCGTGGCCGGGCCGACCGAGCAGGACGGACAGCCAGTGGGCACGTTGTGGGTCGGAATCGCACGTTCGGGAGCCGAATCGACGGCGGCCATGTTCCGACTACCGGGCCAGCGAGAGCAGATGCGACAGATGGCGGTCATCTCCGCACTGGATCTGCTGCGTCGATCGTTGCTGCGTCCGTAGGATTTCACCAAGCCCTCGTAGCTCAGTTGGACAGAGCAACGGCCTTCTAATCCGTAGCGCGCACGTTCGAATCGTGCCGAGGGCGCAGGATTCGCCCGTGGTCGCCCTAGAATCGGAGACTGCCCAGAACCGCATCCCCCGAGCGAGGTCCGAGTGAAGTTCAAGAAGGGTGACACGGTCATCTATCCCCAGCACGGAGCGTGCAAGGTGGTGGCGACCCGCAAAGAGGACCCCTTCGGGAGTGGGAAACCGATCGAATACCTCATTCTCAGCACGGTCATCGGCGAGATGATGCTGAAGGTTCCCATGGCCAAGGTCGACGACGTCGGTGTTCGTCCGCCGGTGTCACCCGACGAATTGGCCGACTTGGTCGCCGTGTTGTCGAAGGCCGACCCGCGTGTTCCGAGCAACTGGAGTCGTCGATTCAAGAACCACCAAGAGAAGCTGAAGAGCGGAGACGTGTATCAGGTCGCCGAAGTGGTGAGAAACCTCGCCGCCCGAAATCGCGACGCATCTCTGTCGGCGGCCGAGCGCACCATGTACGAGCGTGCACGCGTCAACCTCATCTCCGAGATCGCTCCGGCGCTGAAGGTGACGACCGAGGAGGCCGAGAGTTATCTCGACGACGCACTCGCCAAGGGAGTGTTGAAACCGGTCAAGGCACCCAAGGCCCCGAAGGCCGATGAGCCGGCGGCTGCTCCGAAAGTCGACGTCAAGAAGGCCGAACCGGCCGCGGCGGACACGAAGAAGACTCCGGAGAAGAAGCCGGCCGCAACCAAGGTCGAGGCGAAGAAGGTTCCCGCCAAGAAAGAACCCGCCCCGAAGGACGTCACGAAGAAGGACGCCACGAAGAAGGATGCGGCGAAGCCGGCGGCCAAGAAGGCCGAGCCGAAGAAGGAGCCCGCGAAGAAGGCGGCGGCGAAGCCCGCTGCCAAGGCTCCGGCGAAGAAGACCACCGCCAAGAAGTGACGGTTCGCCCTCGGGCGGGGGTTGGGTAGCGTGCCAGCATGCTGGAGCGGGTGGTCGTCACGCGTGGTGAGTTGTTCGATCGCATCGCTTCGGGAGCGATCGACACCGTCATCATGGGTTTTCCCGATCGCTACGGACGTCTGGTGGGCAAGCGCGCGGCTGGTCGTTTCTTCGTCGACGAGGTGGCCGATCACGGAACCGAGAACTGCGACTACCTCCTCACCTGTGATCTCGACGATCGTCCCGAGGACGGCTTTCGCTTCTCGAGTTTCGACACCGGTTACGGCGACATGCTGGCCGTGGCCGACTGGTCGACCGTCCGAGTGGTGCCCTGGCTCGACCGAACCGCTCTGGTGATCTGCGATCTGCGCGGATCGACGGGCCACGAGGTGGCGATCGCGCCGCGTTCGATTCTGCGGGCTCAGGTCGATGCGGCCGCCCGGACCGGTCTGGTTCCGATGATGGGCAGTGAGATCGAGTTCTTCTTGTACCACGAGTCGTACACCGAGGCGCACGGGAAGAATTACGCCGACCTGCACACGCACTCACCCTGGGCCGAGGATTACAACATCCACATCACTTCGCGGGACGAGGTCGTGATCGGCGACATTCGTCGCTCGCTCGAGGCCGCGGGGGTTCCGATCGAATTCTCCAAGGGTGAGGCGGGCGCCGGACAACACGAGATCAACATCGGCTACTCCGATGCCCTCGAGATGGCCGACCGGAATCTCGTCTACAAGTTCGCCGCCAAGGAGATCGCCGCCCGACACGGACGATCGATCACGTTCATGGCCAAACCCTCGTTCTCCGACGTCGGCTCGTCGTGCCACGTGCACCTCAGCATGTGGGACGACGAACGGCGAGTGAACCGTTTTGCCGACGAGTCCGATCGGCATGGGATGTCGAGCCTCTTCCGTCATTTCCTGGCCGGGCAGATCGCCACGGCACGCGAGTTCTCACTGCTCTGGGCTCCCACGGTCAACAGCTACAAGCGTTTCCAACCGGAATCGTGGGCGCCCACCGGAGTCGGCTGGGGCGTCGACAACCGAACACTCGGTTTCCGCAAAGTCGGTCACGGCCCCTCCACCCGCGTCGAGAATCGGATTCCCGGTGCCGACGCCGTCAGCTATCTCGCTTTCGCGGGCGCGATCGCCGGTGGGCTGTACGGAGTTCGCCACTCGCTCGAACTCTGTGATCCATACGTCGGCAACGGGTACGTGGCCTCCGACATCGAGCGAATTCCCTGGACTCTTCCCGATGCCATCGACGCATGGCGAACGAGTGAGCGAGCTCGCGAATGTTTCGGGGACGACGTGCACCATTGGATACTCCGTTGTGCCGAAACCGAGTGGGCGGCGTTCAACCGCTCGGTCACCGACTGGGAGATGCGTCGGTACTTCGAGCGCATCTGACGTCCATCGAGAACGGGAGAATCATGAATCGTCTGTCCGGCAAGGTCGCCCTCATCACTGGCTCGGCGTCGGGCCTCGGTCGTAGTGCCGCCGAGATCTTCGCCAGCGAAGGCGCGCGCGTCGTCGTGGCCGACGTCGTCGACGGCGACGATGTCATCGAAGCGATCTCGGCGGCCGGTGGAGAAGCCACGTACGTGCGTTGTGACGTGACCGATTCCGACTCGGTGGCGGCTGCCGTCGAGCACGCGGTCGACGAATTCGGCGGACTGCACGTCCTCTACAACAACGCCGGTGTGATGTTGGCCGACGACGACGGTCCCGAGAACACTCCGCTCGAGACCTACGAGCGAACGATGGACATCAACGTGAAGGGTGTGCTTCTGGGATGTCGCCACGCGATTCCGGCGATGCTGGCATCGGGTGGTGGGTCGATCGTCAACGTGGCCAGTTTCGTCGCTCACATGGGTGCCGCCACGCCGCAGGTCGCCTACACGGCCTCGAAGGGCGCGGTGTTGGCGATGACGCGAGAGATCGCCGTGATCTACGCCCGACGCGGAATTCGCGCCAACGCCCTGTGCCCCGGTCCGATCATGACTCCGCTCCTCGCCAAGTTCCTGAGCGACGACGCCAAACGACAGCGCCGATTGGTGCACGTGCCGATGGGGCGTTTCGGCGAACCGCACGAGATCGCTCAGGGGGCGTTGTTCCTGGCGTCCGACGAGAGCAGTTGGATGACCGGCCAGTCGTTGATCATCGACGGCGGGATCACCGCCGCCTACGTGACTCCGGAGTGATCAACGGTCGAGCACGAGCACACCGCGTGAGGTCGAAACACGTGCGGTGACGAAAGCCGGCTCACCCTTCTCCACGCGGATCACGTTCGTCTCGTCGTCGAGGACTTCGTGAGTCGACGCCGCCGACAGGATCTCTTCGATGCGTTCGGGATCGGGGTGAGTGAGGACGAGTTCGAGCACGAAACCGCCGATCGGTAGGCCGGTGGTCGGATGCGGTGTGCTTCCCCAATCGATGAAGAACGGAACGATTCCACCGTCGTCGAGATTCGGGGGAGTGAGCGACCATTCGAGCAACACGCCGTCGGGGCGACGGCGCGACATGGCGTCGACCGGTCCCGTCGGGAATCCGACGCGTGCGAGATCGTTCACCACGAGAGACAGATCGCGGTCGGCGCGGGCGCACCAGGTGACCAGACTCGGGCGGGTGAGATCGTCGATTCCGAAGGGTCGCGGTGAGTCCGGCTCGGGCTGTCCGGGATCGGGTCCGATGATCTCGAGGTACGTGTGTCCACCGAGGCCGAGCAACGCGTTGTACGTGCCGCGTCCGAGGTGTGCGCCACCGGGTACGGGGGCCACGCCGACCCGTTCCTCGATGTCGGCCACGGCCGCCACCAGATCGGGGACGGCGTAGACGAGGTGGTCGATGGCGAGGGAGGTGGTCATGAGGCAGGGGTGAGCGCACGGAAGTCCGAGGTCTCCCCACGAGCCTGCCAAACTCGCACCCATGGCGGAAATTTCAGGCAAGGTGGCCTTTCTCGGACTCGGAGTCATGGGTGCGCCCATGGCTGGACATCTGGCCACGGCCGGTCGTTCGGTGACCGTGTACAACCGCACGGCGACCAAGGCCCTGGCGTGGGTCGCTCGACACGGTGGGCGAGCCGCGCCCACACCGATCGAAGCCGTCGAGGACGCCGAGTTCGTGATGATGTGCGTCGGGAACGACGACGACGTGCGCGCCGTCGCTCTCGGCGATCACGGTGCGATCGCAGGAATGACTCCCGGTTCGGTCTTGATCGATCACACCACGGCGTCGGCCGATGTGGCGCGTGAACTCGCGGCCGCGTGCGCCGCGCGCGGAATCGGGTTCGTGGACGCGCCGGTGTCGGGCGGTCAGGCCGGCGCCGAGAACGGTGTCCTCACCGTGATGTGCGGCTGCGACGACCCGGCAGTGTTCGAACGGTCACGTTTGGCCGTCGGTCCGTACGCCCGAGCGTGCGAACTTCTCGGACCGGCCGGGGCCGGCCAACTGACGAAGATGGTCAATCAGATCTGCATCGCGGGCATCGTCCAGGGTCTGTCGGAAGGCGTCAATTTCGCTCAGCGCGCCGGGCTCGACGTCGATCGAGTGGTCGACGTGATCGGCAAAGGGGCGGCTCAGAGCTGGCAGATGGACAATCGGGCGCGAACGATGGCGCGCGGCGAGTTCGAATTCGGATTCGCCGTGGAGTGGATGCGCAAGGATCTCGGCATCTGTCTCGACGAAGCGAACCGCAACGGCGCACGGTTGCCCCTGACCGCGCTGGTCGACCAGTTCTACGCCCAGGTGATGGCCCGGGGCGGTCGACGTTGGGACACGAGCAGCCTGGTTCATCTGCTGCAGAACGACTGACGACGCCTAGGGTGGGGTCGGATCGACCGATGGGAGTGGGGATGAGTCGGAAGAAATTGGTGGCCATGGCCGAGCGAACGATCGCTCACAACAAGGCCGGGACGACCGATCTCACCGAGGGCACCACCACCATTCCGGCCGCCAATTATTTCGACCCCGAGCGTTGGCGTCGCGAAGTCGACCTGGTGTTCAAGCGGGTTCCCCTTCTCATCGCGACCTCGGCCGAGATCGCCGAACCCAATTCGTACAAGGCGATCGAAGTCGTCGGGATGCCGATCCTCCTGTCACGCGATGCTCACGGGGTCGTACGCGCCTTCGTCAACATGTGCAGTCATCGCGGCGCGATGCTCGTCGACGAAGGTGTCGGGTCGGCTCGTCGTTTCGCCTGTCCGTACCACAACTGGACGTACGACCAGAGTGGCGATCTGGTCGGTCTCTTCAAGCAGTCCGACTTCGGCGAGATCGACATGTCGTGCCTCGGACTCACCACGTTGCCGGTCGTCGAACGAGCCGGTCTCGTGTGGGTCACTCTCTCGCCGTCGTCGACCCTCGACATCGACGCCTTCCTCGCCGGCTACGACGAACTCCTCGAGTACTGCGGGTTCGCCTCGATGAACCACTTCGGTTCGCGCCGTCTCGTGGGTCCGAACTGGAAAGTGTCGTTCGACGGTTACGTCGACTTCTACCACTTGCCCATCCTGCACAAGAACACTTTCGGTCCCGACTTCCCGTGCGACGCGCTCTTCCATCGAGTGGGGCCGCACCAGCGAGTCACCGGACCGCGTGGCCCGTGGGCCAAGCTCGAGACGATTCCCCAAGAGGAGTGGCCCGATTCCGTGCTCACCGGAGGTGTCTGGAGCATCTTTCCTCACGCGTCGATCGCCGGTTTCGACGTCGGCGAGCACAAGGTGTACCAAGTGGCACGCATCTTCCCGGGAGACAATGCCGACGAGTCGATCACCTATCTCGACTTCATCTCGACCGCTCCCAAGACCGACGAGTTCGTCGAAATCGTGGAGAAGCAGATCGCCTTTCTGGAGCACGTCGTGCGCGACGAGGACTACGCGACCGGACTCAAGATCCAACGAACGGTGAAGACCGGGGCCAAGAAGGAATTCATCTTCGGCCGTAACGAAGGTGGAGCCCAGTACGTGCACGGCTGGATCGATGCCATTCTCGAGACATCCGACGATGCTCTGAGCGATCTCTTCCGCCGCGGAGTCGATGCCGGTCGACTCGTCACCGATTGAGCTCGGGGAACCCACGTGACCGGAATCGGAATCTGTCTGCCTCAGCTCGGCCCGCATGTTCGTGCCGACGTGATCCGCGATTTCGCCGTGAAGGCCGAAGAGTTGGGTTATTCGGGCCTCTGGGTGCAGGACCACTTCATGTATCCCGTGGCGCCCGCCCGCGGTTACGGAGGCGACGGGATCATGCCTCCGGCGCAGTACAAGTCGGTGTACGCACCACTCGAGACTCTTGCCTTCGTCGCGGCGGTCACCTCGAGGGTCCGACTCGGGACCAGCATCCTCGTCGCCGGAAACCATTGGCCCGTGCCATTGGCGCAGCGGCTCGCCACGATCGATCAGATGTCGAATGGCCGTCTCGTCGTCGGGCTCGGCGTGGGCTGGAGCGCCGAGGAGCACGCGGCGTCGGGCACCGACGTGACCACTCGCGGCAAGCGCATGGACGACTTCGTGCCGGCCCTGCTGGCCTGTTGGGGTGACGATCCGGTGTCCTACGAGGGCTCGGTGTTCACGATCCCTCCGTCGTACGTCGATCCGAAACCGGTGCAACGACCGCGACCGACGTTGTTGTCGGGAATGTGGTCGGCCGACGGAATGGCGCGGACGGCGAAGTGGTTCGACGCCTGGAATCCGGCCGGACTCAAGCCGGCCAAGGTGTTGGCGATGGTCGATCAGATGAACGCGATGCGATCACCCGACCAGGCGCCGCTGGAGGTGTACGGGCGTTCGTTCGTGCAGTCACCGCTCGCGCCGCGACCGAGTGACGGCGACAATCTCGCGCGCATGGTGGCCGACGCCGAAGGGGCGCGCGACGCCGGGTACGTGGAACTGACCCTCGAGCACAATTTCTGGGACGGCGTGGAGTCGCCGACCGACTGGCTCGCTCTGCTCGACCGCTACCAACCGGTCGTCGACGCCGCCCGAGGCTGATCGTCCTGGGTGTTCTGGTCAGCGGTCGAGTTCGGCGGGGGAGGCGAGCAGTCGGCAGACGGTCTGGGCGAATTGAGCCGCGGGTGCGCCGTCGAAGACACGGTGATCCCAGGTGAGACTCAAGGTGAGTCGTGTCCGCGTCGACACCTTCTTGCCGTCGAGAACCACGTCGTCCCGTAAGCGCCCCACACCGAGGATCGCCGAGTTGGGTGGATTGATCACCGGGGTGAACGCATCGACACCGAACATGCCGAGGGCGCTCACCGAGAAGGTGCCACCCTCCAGATCGGCCAGACCGAGGGAACCCGAGCGTGCTGCGCCGGCGAGTCGCTTGGTTTCGGCGGCGAGAGCCTCGAGTCCGAGGCGATCGGCGTGTCGGACCACCGGAACCACCAGACCTTCGTCGAGAGCGACGGCCATCCCGACGTGCACGTCGGGTAGGAGTGCGATTCCCTCGTCGGTCACCTGTGAGTTGACGATCGCGTGCTGGCGAAGCGAACGAGCGCACGCGGCGATGACGTAGTCGGTGAAACCCGGAACGATGTCTCGACCGGCGCGACTTTCGCGATCGGCGACGACGGCGTCCATGTCGGCGTCCATCGTGAGAGTCAACTGCGCCATCTGCTGCAGAGATGCGTGCATCCGCTTGGCGATGGTGCCGCGCATGCCGGACATCTTCTTGGTCGACGACGGAGTCTGAGAGGCCGGGGGCAGCTCGGTCGCGACGGACGTCGCAGGTGCCGGTCGGGCCGCCGACAAGAGGTGACGAACGTGAGCGGCGACCCCGTCTCGCGACACGCGACCATCCGACGGGTCGGGCGCGACGTGACCGAGATCGACGCCGAGGAGATCGGCGAGTTGCCGAGCGGCCGCGGTGGCGAGCACCTGTGATCCCGAACTCGAGACCGGAGAAGGAGTCGACGTGGGGCTCGTGCTCGGAGTCGGCCGGGGTCGACGGGAGGCTTCTTCCACGTCTTCCGACACGATTCGTCCGTCGGGTCCGGTTCCGACGACGCTCGCCAGATCGACACCCAACTCGGCGGCCACGCGCCGAGCGTTGGGGGAGGCGACCAGTCGGCCGTCGGTACGTCGGGTCGGGGTCGGTGCGGCGGCCGTGCTGGCGGCCGGTGTCGAAGCGATCGGTGCTGCCGTGGCCACGGGCGCGGCGGGCCGACCGGCGGCGGGAGGCTGTTCGCCCTCGGCGAGGAGGAGAGCGATCACGGCTCCACATGCGTGGGTCGAACCGACGTCGGCGAGCCGGTGCAAGCGTCCGGCGCTCACGGCTTCCACGTCACTTTCGACCTTGTCGGTCTCGATGCGGAGCACCGGGGTTCCCGGCTCGACGGCCGCGCCGTCGTCGAGAAGCCACTCGAGGATCGTTCCTTCCTCCATGGTGAGTCCGAGTTTGGGCATCAGGAAGTCAGTGGCCATGTGGCGCTCCGTGTTTCTGAGTCTCCGAGGGGGTGTCGAAGAGACGTCGTTCGGCGGCGAGAAGAAGTGTGCGATCGACGTCCACGAGAAGTGGACCGCTCGATTCGATGCGAATCGTCACTCGACCCTCGTCGCTGACCGTGCGATCGCGCTCGCCGTCGAAGGCCAGGATCGTGCGTCCGGTGACGACGATCTCCTCGCCCTCGGCAAGGGGACGAACTTCGGACACGCGCATCGTGGTGAACGAACCGGGTGCGAGGGGAACGCGAACGGCACGACCGCCGTCACCGAGCGAGACGAGAACTCCTCCCGATTCGTTGCGATCGACCGGATGCAGTCGGCCGGCGATGCTGGAGAGTCCGGTCGATGTCGGCGTCGCGATGGCAGCCACGACCTTGCGCAGGGTGTGAGGATCACGTACCGCACGAGCACCGATGAAATCGGTGTCGACGAACGCGAGATCGACGAGAGCGACGTCGTCGATCGATGTCGCTCCGTCGTCGATGCGAACCACGATGCGCTTGCTGCGACGGCCCACTTCTTCGAGGCTCACGGCACCGGTGGCGACGAAGGCCGCCGCCGCTCCGGCCGACGTACCGTCGATGGCGGTCGGGTACACGTTGTTGGTGCCGGTCGACACCGCGATGAGTGGAGCATCGGGCCAGCCGAGCGCCACGTCACGCGACGTGCCGTCACCACCGAGAGCGATGAGGGCCCCCACTTGTTCCTTCCAGAACCGCCGAGCGGCTGCGATGGTGTCGAAGCGCGAACCGGTGACCGGTTCGTCGACGATCTCGACCGGAGCGTCGATCCCGTCGGCTGCGCGTTCGGCCAGATGGTGACGGTCGGGAGCGAGAAGGATGCGTTCGGCACCCGACTCGGCCGCTGCCACGATGGCGCGTCGAACGATGCCGACCTTGGTCACGTCGGATGTGTGCGTCGCCGGGGTCACCAGACGACGGATGTCCTTGCCCGCATTGGGGTTGACGATGATCCCGACGGTCGACACGGAGGAGTCAGGCTCCGACCTTGTTCCGGAACATGGCCTCGCGGACACCGGCTTCGATCGAGGCGCTCGACGGGATGTAGTGCTGTTCGAGGGCGGGAGAGAACGGGACCGGAGAGAACGGCGCTCCGATCCGACCCACGGGAGCGTCGAGATAATCGAACGCCGCCTCCTGGATCTGAGCCGCGATCTCGGCGCCGAGGCCTCCGAAGCGCACCGCTTCGTGAACCACGAGCACCCGATTGGTGCGGCGGGCCGACGCCACGATGGTCTCGGTGTCGAGCGGCTGCAGAGTGCGCGGGTCGATGATCTCGCAATCGATGCCATCGGCCGCCAACTTCTCCGCGGCGGCGACCGACTCGTGCACCATGCGACCGTAGGCGACGATGGTGACGTCGCGTCCGGGTCGCACGATGTTGGCCTGGCCGAGCGGGATGGAATAGGGCTCGATCGGAACGTGGCCCGACATTCCGAGGAGACGCTTGTGCTTCACCATCACGGTCGGGTTGTCCTCGCGGATGCACGCCGTCATGAGACCCTTCATGTCGTAGGGGGTGGAGGGATACACGACCTTCAGGCCCGGAACGTGACACAGGATGGCTTCGAGCGATTGGCTGTGCTGCGCGGCCGCCGAGAGTCCTCCACCGCCGGCAGTGGTGATGGTGAGGGGGAGTGTGGCTTCTCCGCCGAACATGTACTTCAACTTGGCGGCCTGATTGACGATCTGATCCATGGCCACGCAGATGAAGTCCATGAACATGAGGTCGACGATCGGACGCAGGCCGGTGGCCGCGGCTCCGACGCCGAGACCGACGATGGCTTGTTCACTGATGGGCGTGTCGACCACTCGCTCGACACCGAACTTGGCCTGCAGTCCACCGAAGGTTCCGAACACGCCACCGAAAGCGCCGATGTCCTCGCCGGCGCAGAAAACGTTGGGGTCGGCTTCCATGGCCTGACTGACGGCCTCGTTGAACGCCATGACGTAGGGCAGTTTGCGTTCGTCGCTCATCGTGAACCTCCGGTCGTGTAGACGTCGACGAGAACTTGATCGGCGGTCGGGAGCGGACTCTCCTCGGCGAAGGCGATGGCTCGATCGATGGCGGCACGCCAATCGGCCCAGATGTCGTCGAATTGCTGACGAGTGGCCACCTTGTTCTCGATCATTCGATCCTCGAGCGAGAAGATCGGATCGCGTTCCTTCCAGCGTGCGACCTCGTCGTCGGATCGATACTTGAGGCCGAGGTTCTGCACGCCGTGGTGGTTGTAGAAACGGTAGGTCTTGGCCTCGATGAGCGAGGGACCTCCTCCGGAGCGAGCCCGTTCGACGGCCTCGAGGGCCGCCTCGTGGACCGCGATGGAGTCCATTCCGTCGACGATCACGCCAGGCATTCCGTATCCGGCGGCGCGGTCGACGATGTCGGTGATGGCCATCGTCTTGTCGCGGGGTGTGAATTCACCGTATTCGTTGTTCTCGCAAGCGAACACGATCGGCAGATGAAGTGCGCACGCCATGTTGGCGGCCTCGTGGAAAGCGCCTATGTTCGTCGCGCCGTCTCCGAAGAAGGCGACCGCCACTTGACCGCGCCCGCGGTACTTGTTGGCGAAGGCGGCGCCGACGGCGATGGGTGATCCGGCACCCACGATGCCGTTGGCTCCCAACATGCCGAGCGAGAGGTCGCTGATGTGCATCGAGCCGCCCTTGCCCTTGCAGTAGCCGGTCGACTTGCCCATGAGTTCGGCCATCATGCGGTTGAGATCGCCGCCTTTGGCCACCAAGTGTCCGTGACCGCGGTGCGTGGACGTGATGTGGTCATCGTCGTTGAGGGCGGCGCACACGCCGGCGGCCACCGCCTCCTCACCCACGTACAGGTGAAGGAATCCGGGAAGTTTGGCGGCCTCGGCGAGACGACCGGCCGCCTCCTCGAAGAGGCGGATCCGCACCATGCGTCGGTGCAGATCGAATTGGACCTCGGGGGAGATGCTCATGTGACTCCTCTGGATGTACGGATGAACGATGGACCTGGTGACGACGTCACGCGGAGAGCCCTCGGGCCCAACGAAGCGAACGCCGTAGCAACTCGTAGTACGCCGGCTTCTCCCACGAGCACCTCTCGATGCGCGGGTAGTAGTCGAGAACGGGTGCCATGTCGTAGTGCCCGCGACAATGCCCGAGGGTGTTGTAGAGCACCGCGCCCGAACCGAGTCGGCGCAAGTACATGACCGGATGCACCGGATCGCACGACGACCAGTCGTGCTCGACGAACCCAGCGGCGTCACCTTGCCATTCGGTGTGCAGGAGCACGTGCAGCGCGTTGCGGTCGGCGTATTCGCTCAGGTACAGCTCGTCGTCGGTCTCGAAGGTTTCGATGCCGGCGACCAGCCAGTGACTCGGGTCGGAGACCTGCACGCGATAGGGCTGAATGGGCGGATGGGCCACGAACTGACTGCCGAGGGTGTCGGCCCAGAGCGGGAACACCCGCGGTGAGTCGACACCGTTCGGTCCACCGAGCGTGAGAGCCGAATTGGTTCCGTGCAGGGCGACCCAACGTCCTCCGTTCTCCACCCACGCGCGGATGGCTTCCTGCGCCGTCTCGGAGGGTCGGACGTCGCAGGTGTACGACACGAGAATCGACGACTTGGCGATTCCGGACGTGTCCTCGTAATCGGGTTGCACGCGAACTCGGAACTCGTCGTGCTCGGCGAGCAGGCCGAGCAACTCGCGTCGCGCGAAGTCGATGTCGTGGTACTTGCCGCCGGCGACGAGGGTGACGTCGACGCGCCGTCCTGGAGCGCTCATGTGTTTCCGCTCTCCGTGGGCGTCAGAAGTCGACGCGCTTCAGGAAGCCGCCGTCGACCGTGAGGTTCACGCCGTTGATGTGCTTGGCGCGAGCGCTGGCGAGGAAGGCCACGGCATCGGCGACGTCCTGGGGCAGGCCCATGTGCCCGCCCGGATGAGCCTTCTCGGTGGATTCGAAGAACGGAGTCATGTGCTGCTTGATCATGTCCCAGTCGCCGCCTTCCACGAAGATC
>Ga0129333_10003373_pt1 | contig 14933 bp, 8 predicted proteins | sample CPB6_08_DNA_FD_94474 | JGI IMG/M metagenome (GOLD analysis project Ga0129333, IMG submission 94474) | Freshwater to marine salinity gradient microbial communities from Chesapeake Bay, USA - CPBay_Sum_0.6_0.8_DNA | ecosystem: Environmental > Aquatic > Marine > Coastal | place: USA: Chesapeake Bay...
ATGATTCGTTGATATTCATTGTATCTACCCGAATTCCATATTGTTCAATTCCCTTGACAAATGTTGTGGTTCTATCCAATAAACCAATGCTATCTTGTGCAATGATTGGAGAACTTCTTAGCATTGTATCTCTTTGGATGATTGTATCAATGTGAATAACAGTCTCTTTTGATGGGATGATGCCAAAATTGAGTGCTATTCCGAGTTGTAATTTTTGGATATTCCACGTATAGGAAGTCAATGATTGCAAGGGATGATGATATTCAATAAATGGTATCAGACGAGAGGTTTTTGAAATGGGAACATTATGAGAATATCCTAAGATGAATGATGATTGAAACATAGATATAGACGGGATATTACCAGCTGATTCATTTCTAACGCCTCTTCCATTTGCAAAGGATGTATTATCAGGTGATAGAAGCTTTTCGCGTTGGGAAAATGAATGTGAGAGAATATATGACAATCCGAATCCGGCCATCAAATCTCCACCAAATGGAATGGCATATGTAGCCATTGGACGCAATGAAAAAGCGGTGATATTGGCATCTATTTCATGCCTAACGGTAATCTCGCGAGTGATGGAATCAAAAGGAGGCAGATTATTTCTTATAAATTGATTGCCAATTTTTTCATCAGAAAAAATGGTGGCAGATGGATTATTGATTCCTGCAAATAGTCTGAATCCATACTCTTGTATTGGAATATGCATAAGCAATCCAATATCATAACCTAATCCCATTCCCGATCTATTTTCAGTACAGCAAGTTGGATAACCCGGTAAAGAAATAAAATCAGTCTTGTGAATTGATTGTAAAAGTGATCCATATGGACCCAAAAACCATGTGGGCTGTTCTTGTGAGAATAATGTAGTCCAAAAAGCGAGAACAAAGCAAATCGACAAAACATGAATTCGCATTTATGCCCCAATGACTTTTGAATGAATTTCATAAGAAGAAACCAAATCTCGAAACTCTTTTGAAATTGGAAGTGGCTGTCTTGATTGTGGATCCAATTGGACTAAAAATGACGTTGCCATCACAAGTTGATGTGGTTTATCCTTCAGTTGAATCAATTGCTCAAATACGAATGATGTATTACCAATGGATGGAATTCTGGTGAGTATGCTGTATTCTTGATCAAACAATGCAGGAGCAAGATATTGTACTTCGGTTTTCGCAACCACAAATGTAAGATCATCAATGAATGTTCGAGAAGTTATATTGATTCCAATTGCTCGAACATATTCTACTCTTGCATGTTCTAGCCAATACATATAGATGACATTATGTACGATGTTTTGCCTATCTACTTCAAATGTTTTTACTCTTCCTTTTAAAGAATGGGTAAAGAGTGAGGGATCAAGTAATGATATGCGTGAATCTTCTTGATTCATGAATCACTTTTCAGTTTGGTATAACAAGAACAAAAAATATCTACCGCATTATTGACATCGTCTATTGAGATATCTCTGTAGAATACTGCTCTTAAATAATTCCCCCTACCTGAAGAAAGTAATAAACCTTCTTTTGCACAAGCAGTTTGTAATGTAGTAGACGATGGTGATTCTCCACAATCAATTATGACGATATTGGTATCGATTGTTCCGGAAGAATTTGCTACTCGAACATGTGTCTGCTCTTCAATCATCCTTGCAAAAGTAGTCGCGTGATAATGATCTACTTTAAGATTATCCCGATGATATTCTACAGCATGAATGCCGGCAGCTCCAAGAAATCCTATTTGCCTCATGCCGCCACCTAGGAGCTTTCTCCAATGCAGTGCTTTTTGAACATGTTTTTTAGTTCCAATGAATAGTGAACCTACCGGCGCACCCAAACCCTTGGACAAACAAACAGATAGCGTGTCCACATGCTTTGCATATTCATGTGGTTGAACACCGGAAGCGGCACATGCATTCCAGATGCGTGCTCCATCGCAATGCACAGGAACTTTGCGATCTTTTGCCAATTCATGCAGAGACTCCATATAGTCCAATGAAAGCACTGTGCCGCCATGTCTATTGTGCGTCTGCTCAATGCAAATCAATGTAGTTTCAGGAAAATAATACTCTGAACTTCGAATTGCTTGCGAAATATCATCCAAAGACATTTCGCCTTTCTTACTCGGTATGCAGTGCATTTGAACTGCTGAAATGACAGATGGTGCAGCTGTTTCATAATGAAACAGATGTGATTCAGATTCAACGATGACTTCATCGCCTTTGTTAGTATGGACCGCAATGGCAATTTGATTTCCCATGACACCGGTGGGAACGAAAAGAGCCGCCTCTTTGCCAAAGAGTTCGGCTATCATGTCTTGTAATCGATTGACTGTTGGATCTTCTCCATAAACATCATCACCAACAATTGCATTTAGCATTGCTTGTCGCATTTCGTCTGTTGGGGTTGTTAATGTATCGCTTCGAAGATCAATCTTGTGAGTATTCATCTATTTTCTCGAGCTGCCTGATAGACTGAAGAATTTGCCGGATCTAATTGTGAGAGATTTGTAAACAATTCCGGATCTTGATATCCTTTGTACAAATCAGCCAATTCCTGAAACTTAGAATTAAAAAAAGACTCCATGAATTGACTTCGCATTGTCACCTTTGCTTTCTTGAATTGATTCATTTGTTCAATCACTGTTGCAAGCAAAGGAAGGCCTTGTGCTTTATTTGCATTTACCGCTTCCAGACCATCAAAATGATAGGAGAATATCAATTTTCTGAATTCTTCATAAAGTAAGTCTGTAGCTTCTGTCGAAAAACCAAGTTTAGATGGAACAGATGGATCAGGTGTTGTTGGATAACCCGATATGTTTGCACCCGCACCTGCTCTGCAAATGATTTTTGCCTTTTCATAGAAAGGCGTGCCATCGAGTTCTGCATAAGTGTCAAGAAACATCCCGATTGCCATGAGCATATAGAAATCAATCGGTGAGGACAAAGTATTGAATCTGTTTGACTGGAAAGACATCATATTCCCCGGTGCATATTCAAATGACCATTGCTTGTCCATTGCTCTCATCATGATGGATCTTGATCCATTTTCAAGAACGGTGTACGCCATGACTGTGAGGATGCCTGTATAGGTATTATTTGGACCTCTCGAGGTAATTGTTATCCCTATGTCAACAGGTACTTTGGGTTTGTCCCAATCTTCATCGGCATACCGCTGATTATTGATATAATTGAGCAAATCCTGTTTCAGATTCTGTATGTCTATCCGACTATCAAATGGGATATTTTGAAGATCCACATTCACTTGTAAAGCAATCTCTTGCGCATGCAATAATGGGAGAAATTGAAGTGCAGAGAATATCAGGGAAAAGATGAATGTTCGCATTATATGAAAAGACCTAAAATCAAACTAATATTTGTTACGAAAATACTATGCTTGCTGTGCATCGGCAACTTTTTTATGATGTCTTCAGCTGGCGGACAAAGCACTCATTCGGCAATGCTTGGCAATTCGGTGGGTCTCACACAATCTTTGAACTGTGGAATATTAAACCCGGCTTTGCTTGGTCTTGATAATCCTCCTCACTATGGAATGATGATACAACCCAACCGATATGGAATCAAAGAGTTCACACAATTTGGGATATGTGGCATGATTCCTATGGATACTGCATTGCTTATGAGTCATGGACACTCTCAATTCATGCAATTTGAGGACTTTACTTCATTACAGATTGAAGTGTCAAGTGCTTGGAAGGGGCATGATTTGCCTTTTCTTGCAGGTATGACCCTGAAATCCGATTTTGCATCAGTGTATGAAGCTCCATTGCAATGCATGGAATTCAATATTGCAGTTGGAACGCTCTTGATTATTGATGATAATGTGAGAATTGCATGTATATTCGAAACGCCCACAATGTTCGCTTCAATTGGGCGATGGCAAGACATCAATAATCCAATGATTACATTTGGTTGTGGATTTGTACCAATTGACGAACTTATGCTTGATTTGGATATTGTTTCTTCGTCTTTCGGTACAGGACTGAGACCAAGAATGAAGTATGATTTTACTCAAGAAGTTGACATGCATCTTGGATTTTCCGGATTGCATCGATCAGGATCCGTTGGCATGAATACGAAGATTGATTCATTTTCACTAAACATAGATTTATTCTATCACTTGAATTTGGGATTCTCATGGCAATGTGCATTCCAATATTCCATTGATAATACCAGGTGACAAATATCATGGCAAAACAAAAGACATTATTCGAACAATTGAAAAGCACTGAAAACCAAGATGTAGATATCGATATGTCGGGTTCTTCATCAAAAATACTTCGCGTGTTCATTCTGATGGGAATAGTTGTGCTCATTGGATTAATGTTCCCAAATCAAAGGGCAATCAATGAAAATGGAGAAGATGTTCGGCAGGTGAATACAGGTGTTTTATGGATGAATGAATCCATAAAAGCGGAGTTTCCTTTTGCAATTTTACGGCCTGAATCAGAGATAGAAAGGGATAGACAATATATTCTTGACTCTACTCCATACATAGTCCTTGAGAATGCAAATGCTAAAAACGATGCTGATCGACTATTATCTGCATTTGTTAATGCATGTGACGGTGGTTCTCTTAATGATGTGAATTCATTGAGTGATCAAGTGAAGACTTCTTTGGATGCCATCAATGCACAGGTAAAGAAAGTGATTGCGCAAACACTTTCTAAAAGTAAAGTTGACCTATTACAAGAGTTTTATGATACCCGCCCATTGATTTCTGCAAATCTGTCAAATCTATCCGATACCATCTTTATTCGGACATCTCAGCGCGTTGATGTTCCAATGATAAAATCAACCTTTTCGGATTCTGTTCAATTGGACAAATTTCTGGCGAATCTTTTTGGAGATCGCTTGCAAATGCAAGTCCTTGAGAAAGTTGAAAAGGTGTTGTTTCAAGTAATGATTCCAAGATATGTAGTTTCAAAAGAGTTAACCCAGGAATTAAAGCAGGGAAGATTAACCTCTGTACCGACTACTTTGGGAATTGTAAGAGCAGGAGAAATTCTTATTCGTAAAGGAGATCGTTTTGACCGACTTTCTGCTCTGAAAGTTCAATCTTATGTGAATAATCGAGCCAATACTGGTAATAATTCCTATTCATGGATTATTCTTCTGGGTAGTATCGGGCATTCATTTTTAATACTATCAATGATGATATTGTATTTATATTTCATCAGGCCTTCCATTTTTGTCAATAATCAAAAGTTGTTTGGTTTATTCGGTATTGTGATGGTGGCACCCATATTGGCATGGATAACCGTGTATTCCAACAGTACATATCCCCTTGAATATGGTGTGATTGTACCTGCTTTGTCTATGTTGATAGCAATTCTTTATGATTCGAGAACAGCATTTTATAGTACAGTGGTGATGGCTCTATTGATTGCAGGTGTTCGGGGAAGTGATTATTCTGTTGGCCTTGCAATGATGATTGGTGGAATGGTTGCGGCATATAGTGTGAGAGATATTCAATCAAGAACGCAGTTATTTGCTTCGATTACCTATGTGTTTTTGGGTTTTTCATTAAGTATTCTTTCAGTTGGAGCTGAGCGATCATTGGGCTTCGGTGAGATTCTTCCTCAACTCATCGTTTCTGGTATTAATGCTGTTTTCTCACCAATCTTCACTTTTGCAGTATTATATGTTCTTGAAAGAATATTCCCGGTTACCACAGACTTAAAACTTGATGAATATGACTCTCTTGAACATCCATTGCTCATTGAAATGAATGAAAAAGCTCCTGGTACTTTTCAGCATACTATGACTATTGCTCGATTGGCAGAGAGCGCAGCATTATCAATTCATGCTAATGCTTTGCTCGCAAAAGTTGGTGCATTTTACCATGACATAGGAAAAATTCCTAAGTCTGAATATTTTGTTGAAAACCAAATCAATATTGAAAATAAGCATGATCATCTCTCACCAAAGAAAAGTGCTTCTATCATTAAAGAGCATGTCATTGATGGAATTGAATTGGCAAAAGAATATAAATTGCCACAAAGAATTATTGATTTCATACCAATGCATCATGGAACAATGCTCATCAAACATTTTTATGCCAAAGCACTGGAGCGTTCTCATTCAGGTGAAGGACCAACCGTTGTGAATGAAGATGATTATCGATATTCAGGTCCAAAACCAAATACAAAAGAAACAGGAATTCTTATGTTGGCAGATGCAGCCGAGGCAATTGTTCGATTGCAGAATGCTGAAATAAAGGAAGATATTGAAACGATTCTTGATGGCTTGGTGAATGAACGAATGATTGATGGACAATTTGATGAATGTCCGCTGACAATGGCAGAAATTAATGAGATAAAAGAATCATTCGTGAAGAATCTTCTGGGGATGCGACATCACAGAGTGACATATAAAGAAATTCCTGAACAGAAATAAAAAAAAGAGCCCGTTAGTAATAACGGGCTCTTTTTTTGAATCATCACTTTGAAATGATGAGCGGGACTTGCGAGGAATAGGGTCCGGATTTTATCAAACATGTATACATGCCTGCGGGAAGGGCTTGAGCATCAATGCTTAATTGATATTCACCTTCGCGTACGAATCCTTGGAGCAAAGTATGAATCTTTTCTCCCATTGAATTATACAATTCAATCACAGTTTTACCGGATATACCAATTGAATAGTCGATTTGGGCAATATCTGTTACAGGGTGCTTTCCTGAAATTCCAAAAGAATATGCCAATCCGGATCCACGAATGAATCTACCATTGGAAAAACATATTGGTGCCAGCTTGATTGAAGCATCTGTGGATTTGATTTCAAGACATTTTGCAAGCATAGGTGTTGTGACCGCTTCGACGTCAATTTTAAATGCAGTTGAATCACCCAAGTATGCATCATAATCAATCTCAAACAAATCTTTGTTATTTGTAAGGCCTGGTGAACCGGAACCGGAAACAGTAAGGATATTGCCTGATTGAGATGCTGTCCAAGTCCATCCATTCAAAGAGCGAAGAACTCCGGTATACTTCAAGTCTGTTGGATCATAATTGAGTTGTATATCCATGGAATTGATATTTGCTGTACCAATATTTCCTTGAATTGCAGAGTTGACTTTAAAAGTAGCTTTTTGTCCTGGTATTACTTCTGCAGGATTGATTGATGATGTTATCATCATTGAAAGTGTGTTTGCTTTTCCAATCACTTTTACAGTACGCTCACCAAGCTGTGCGGTAACTGTATCTTCTCCCGGACCTGAAGGGGTATATGCAATCACATAATTGTGATTTGCTTTCTCAGGTATGGTGAAATTACCAAGTGGATTGATACTGAACGATGAAGTATCTCCGGATATTGAATTCGATGTTTGAATTGGATAGCTGCTAAGATTTGGATAGGGCAATAACACAACAGGTGTTTCGCATGCATTGACTGTGGCAAATGTTATGACAGTATCAGGCAAAGAACCTGTACCACAAACAGAGACGGTATCTGGTTTTGCACTTGCGTCTGTCAATATCTCAACAAACCCACTGTCGATACCTTTTTTGCGAGGAATAAAGATTGCAGTGATATTTTGTGATTGATTCATTTGTATTTCAAAAGGACCTGTTGGATTAAACGTTTCAAATGCCAATGGAGGTATTGGTTTTATTGAAAGAACTTTCAATGGTCCTTGACCTGCATTCTTAATCACAAGCGCATTTGCTTTTGGAGCTGATAAGGTTCCAATGCGCGTATCATCAAAACAGTTTCTCGAATATTCCGGAAGACCAATACAGCCATCACCTTGGACGCGTGCGCCGAAGTTAGGTGCTTTGATACTGGGGTCGACTTTAGATGCAGCTGTCACCAAAACAGAATCCCAAAGATTGGTGCCATTTACAGTTGGTGAGAATTCCACAGTCACATTTACTGTCTGACCCTTTGTCAAATTGATTGGCGGTGCCGGCGGATTGATTAATGTAAATGTACCATTGTTTTTCTGAAGTGATATACCAGTAATTGTGAGTTCGCTATTGCCGTCATTTGTAATAACGACATCTTTACGATCTTTTCCGCCAACTGGAACGCAGCCCCAAATGGCATCGGTTGCAGATGCTGTAAGCTGTGCTTCACCTTCACCGGACAATTGAACTTTTGCCTCAACACATACGGTGTCGAGATTCAAATCAATCGAAGCAAATCTCTTGCCAACGGCTGTTGGAGAAAATTCTGCAGTAATTTCCAAATGTCCTTCAGGTTTGATGGTGAATAATTTGGAATTCAAGTCGCCGGGTGCGGCATTTCCAGCTTTATCAATCATTCGAAATGCAGTTATCGCAAAATCATTTGGATTTGCACCTGTAATTGACAATTTTCCATTGATGAAGATCTTGCTTGTATTGGCAATTGCCTTTGTGATTGTCATGGACTTTTTGCTGCCAACAAGTGTATTGGCAAAAGCAGTATCTGTGACATGAATATAATCGCATGGTTCAACGGCAGTACCACAAATCGTCATTTTAACAACTGGTGAACATGTTGCATAAAATGTAACAGTTGCGCAGTGTTCACCTTCTGAAGTAGGGGTGAACAATACTTCGATAGGAACCGTATCGCAGTTTACTGAAGGAAAGAGACGACCATTCAATACTGATTTCAAACTGAATTGTGGATCTGAGACACTAACGCTATCAATGAATGTATCCAAATTGCCATCATTACAAATACCTGTACTGAGGACTTTGTCTTTTGGCGTTCCAACAGCAGTAACTCCAACATTGAAACGGATATTTGAATCAATGCTATATAAACGTGCTTTTGCAAGAGGGAATGGAACCAGACTTGATGATTGACTAGAAGGAGTGCCGCAGAATTTTGTGATAAATCCGTCTGCTTGACCCGCAGAATTCAATGTTCTATTACCGGGATTTCTTGTTATAGAACCCGTAAATGAACCTGTCTCATAGAGGCAGCCGTCTTTGTCTGTTGCAGAAAGTGTTGTATATGGTTTGCCTGCTGTTTTCGATGGTTGTAAATCAAGCCAATTACCGGAGGGGTCGAACACTGCTGTAAATGGTCTCCATACTAATGGCTGTGTTCTATTCGTAATTGTTGCTTTGGTACCATCACGCATAGTTGCTGTCAATACACCTTTGAATTGACCTTCAACATATACGCGTTTTTCAAATGGTTCCCATGCAATGCGCTCTCCATAGGCCTCGGCAGTAGGATTGGTTGCTGTAGAACCCAAAACTTGTACAATCACTGTACCGCCATCCGGTTCAATGCGAGTCATGAAGAAGTTTCTACCTGTTAAACTGGTGGCGCGCTTATTGACAAATCCAAATGTTGCATCACCGATAAAATGTCCGGTTGCATATGCAATTTGATTGTCTCCAGCAGCAATACCTGCAATGGCATCTGCACCCGGGCCACCAATGCCTTTTACAAAATCTACATTGCCACCTATATCTAGTCTGGCAAAAAATCCATCTTTGCTACCCGAAGCACTACTCATGGGCTTGCCATCAAAAGAGCCAACTCCTTCGAATGTGCCGGCGATAAAAGAATTTTGTGCATCAGGAGAAAGTGCAATGCTTACGCTGGAATCAGCTAAAGTACCGCCAATGCTTTTTGCCCATACATATGTTTTTGATGGTGGTAAGCCAACGCGAACTTTATATTGACCTTTGGTGCTGAGTTTTTTCAATTCATCTGATGACCACACATATTTCAAACCAGTGCCCTTATCTGTCAGCAAATTCCAATTCGCACCATTGTCAGAACTATACTGAATGATTACTTCTTGTGTTGAATCAACACCGCCCCACAAGATGGTAAGATCATTACATGTTGAACGAATTTCCGAATTGATCGGATCCAGCAAAACAACATCAGCAGCACCTCCAACAAGTGGAATGAGCGGTGGGTCGCAAGGAACACCTTCGATTCTAAGACCGCTTTGTCTAAAATCAAGTGTTGAACCTTGTGTGAAACGAACGCCAATTATTGCTGTTTTTCCGGAGTCAATTGTTTGTGGTGTTGAGCCATTCCAAGCATTTCCATTGAATGCAGTTACGGTAAATGTTGCCGTACCTGAAGGAGTAGGTGGTTGTGCTGTAATGACAAGTTTGCCATTCTTTGCGGAAACATTGACTGTTTTATCAATTGAACCATTGACCGCCGGGTTTCCAAATGACACAATCGGTGGATTTACCGCCAATTCCATCACGCTGCTCGGCGGAGCTTGATATGTGGAAGTGTCGGTAATATTAATGTTTTTCTGCAATGTGATATAGACGGTTCTTGTCCTGCTTTCTTCATTACAACCCATCTGTGTTTCCCATTCAAGATAACACACTTCTTTTGCTTGCAATTTTTTAGCAATCTCTGTGAAAATCTCTTGAAGTTTGGAATATGCATCTTTTGAATTGGCTTCATAATGATCGCCGCCTGTGATGTCAGCCCAAGTTGCGAGATCTTTATTCATGCCGGTATATGCAGTAATGGCATAAAATGCAATGCCATTATCGAGAAGTTCTTTTCGAATGGTATCTCTGGTTGGAGGTCTATTCGGCTCTCCATCAGTCAAGAAAATAATCACTTTTTTTACAGTGGCAGGAAGATTTTCTCTCACATATCTGTCTTTGATAAGTGTGATCGCACCCCATTGCTTATGAAGGAGTGGGGGATCATAATACGTAGCAGAGCCAAGTTGAATTGAGTCGATTGCCTTCAAGATTGAATTTCTATTATTCGACCAGTCATGTTCCAAATAGGATTGACCATCAAATGAAACAACAGAAACTTTCGTTCTTCCGATGAAATTCAACAAGCTCACAAATAATTTTGAGGCTTGTTTCACAAATCGAAAGCGAGTATCCTCAGGTCTTGAACCTACTTGCTCTGACATTGAAGCGCTCTTGTCAATGACAAGTACAACACTTAATTCGGGCCCATCAATGATGGTTGAGCATTTTTGTGTGATATTGGCGGCAGGAATGGTAATCCCATTTTCTACAATGCGAAAATCTCCTGCGGTAATACCGGGAATTGGAACATTGTTCAAATCCGCGGCTTCATAAAAAGCACGCACTTTGGGAAACTTTTCAGCATCAGGGGTATACACATTGAATCTGTTCTGTGCATAGGAGTTTTCAATGCCAAGAGTTATCAAAGTGCAAATCATGATTGAGCGGAAAAACAGAATCATAGATGATTCTCCATTCTTTATGAAATAATGTAAGTAACGACGTTAATCATGCCTTGCTGCCGGCATGGATCCAACATTAAGAGACAAATCAATCATGGAAAAGTAACAGTTATCACCGATTTAGGTGAAAGCTACCGGCTGTTCCATGATCGTAAACGATTTTCCTGCTGCATTTAGTTCTGCCATTACCCCAAGAGGGATGGTCATTTTGCTTTTGACATGTCCAATTGGCAATCCATATACAGCCGGGATACCTAGAGAAGTGATTCTTGATTGAAGCACTTCCTGTAATGAAAAGGAAACTTCAAATCCCGGAATTCTTTTTGCTTCGCAATTCTTGAATTGACCAAGAATGATCCCCGAACATTGTTGCAATTTTCCGGCCAGCCACAATTGAGTTAGCATTCTGTCAATGCGATAGGGCTCTTCGGCAATATCTTCCAAAAAAAGCAATGAGTCTTTTGTATCGATTTCATAAGGAGTCCCCAATGTTGCCACAATCATTGATAAATTGCCACCGGTCAAGCGTCCTTTTGCAACACCTTCGGTAAGTGTTGTAATTCGTGAATCACTAAATGTGATTGGCACGAAGTCCTCATTCTTTGCTGTTATGTCATTATCTTCTGAATATGGCTTGCACAGGGCCTTCTTGAAATAATCAACCGTAAATGAATCGAATGTTGAAGAGGCAACAGGCCCATGATATGTGATCACATTGCTCAATTTTGTAATTGCAACCAAAAGTGCTGTTATATCACTATAGCCGATGATGATCTTAGGATTTGCTCTAATTACACTGAAATCTAACATGGGAAGTATGCGCATGACACCATAACCACCACGTGCACACAAGATGCAGTCGATGTCTGGTCGTTCAACAAATTCCATAAACTCCGCTGCTCTCTCTGAATCAGGGGCAGACAAGTATCCGAATTTTCGCGTGAGTGTATTTCCCAATACAATTGAATATCCACTTGCTTTTAATAAAGCAATACCTTCCTGAATTTCACCATTATCGACACCGCTTGCAGGTGCGGTAATGCCAATCGTTGAACCTTTTTTTAAAGCTGGAGGCAAAAGAGAGATAATGTCACTACCACTTGAAGGTGTTTTGGATAAAATGGACTCAGTAGCATTGACAAATTCATTTTTGCCATTGCCTGCTCGCATTTCTAGGCTAGAAAGCCCGATGGTTGAAAGCCCTGCTCCAATCGTATGAAGAAAAAATCTTCTTTTCATTTTCTTCTCTTCGAATATAGATGGAATTGTATGCTTCATTCTGAAACATGATCCCATGATTATGCATTAAATGCATAGGATACCATGGTCTTAAAAATACGAAAATTCAAGGTTATCCACAGCATATTTCCTTTATTTGCCATGGTTTTTCAGAAGTGTTTAACGTTGTAACTACCTCACATGTGCATAGCTCTTCAGTCGTTAAGAAACATTGCAATTTCATTCTTGAAAAAACAGGAATTATTCATAATTTCCGCCATAATTATTTTGGATTATATCCGATGAGCATGAATAGAAGAACAATTCTCAAGAGCGGTCTTCTGCTGGCCACCCCGATAAAAAGCATTGCTTCACTTCAAGAATTAAGCTCCATAGAAGCTAAATCCATGAATGATAATGATTTCTGGCATTCTATTCGAACAGAATTTCCTATGGATCGCACGATGATCAATCTTAATAATGGTGGGGTAAGCCCGAGTCCAAGATCTGTCATGCAAGCTCTACATACCGGTTTGGATTATGCCAATCAAGCCCCCGCACGTAATATCTGGCAACAACAAGAGCCAGGATTGGAAAGAGTTCGCCAAGGAATATCATCATTGTTTGGCGTTATTGAAGAAGAAATCGCCATAACAAGAAATGCTAGTGAAAGTCTTCAGCATCTACAAATGGGTATCCCACTAAAAAAAGGGGATGAAGTACTCACAACTGAACTCGATTATCCCAGAATGATTACAGCTTGGGAGCAAAGAGTTCGTCGTGATGGCATTATTTTTAAGAAAATCCCAATATCGATCCCTGTCATGGACCCTTCAGATATAGTGAAAGCATTCAAAAAGGCAATGACAAAAAATACGAAAATCATTCATGTTTCTCATGTTGCTTTTTGTACCGGACAAATCTTTCCTATTAGGGATATCTGCTTGATGTCCAAAGAGTTGGGCATAGAATGTATCGTAGATGGCGCTCATTCATTTGCCCATTTTCCTTTTCAACAAAAGGATTTGCAATGCGATTATTTTGGAACATCACTTCATAAATGGCTCTATGCTCCGGTTGGAAATGGGATGTTGTATGTGGCTAAGGAGAAGATTTCTGGTATTTGGCCTTTAATGGCGGCCAATCCGGATCAGGATAATTCCATCAAAAAGTTTGAAGAGATCGGAACTCATGCCGCTGCACTGCATAATGCCGTAACTGAAGCATTGGCATTCAATGAGAGGGTTGGACTAGAAAAAAAAGCAGAGCGATTAAGAGCACTCCACATGCGTTGGATCAATAAAATCAAGGATCAACCCGGAGTGAGTTTCATGACAAATGTCAATGATCCTTCTCAATGGTGTGGCTTGATGGTGTTCCGTTTTGAAGGTTTTGATCATGCAAAAATTGGTGAATACCTTTTTTCCACACATCGTATCATAACGACGCCGATTAAGTATGCAAATGTTGACGGGATAAGAATTACACCAAACATATACATCTCTGATAGTGAAATTGATTATTTTGCAGATGTCTTGCTTTCTATTTTGAAAGGGCGAGTAAAAGGATTGACAAATTGAACTTTGCTTCAAGTATTTTCTGTTCTTTATCTCGTAATCACCAATCGATCTCGCTATGTCCAATGAACTCCTTCTGTGGATAGGATTCCACATTTTCATACTCATCATGCTCGCTCTTGATATTGGTGTTTTTCACAAAAAAGCACATACCATATACGTAAAAGAAGCATTATGGTGGAGTGCATTTTGGATTGCATTAGCTTGTATTTTTGCAGGAGGGATATGCCTCTACAGATCGACTGTACAGGCGACCGAATTCATGACTGCATATGTTATTGAAAAATCCTTGAGTGTAGACAATCTCTTTATATTTCTAACGATATTCACTTATTTCAAGGTACCTGAAAAATACCAACACAAAGTCTTGTTCTGGGGTGTGCTTGGTGCCTTGATCATGAGAGCACTGTTTATTGTGGTTGGTGTGGCAATTCTTGCCAAATTCCATTTTATCATTTATATCCTTGGTGCCTTCCTTGTCTTTACCGGTTTTAAACTAGTATTTTCTAAAGATGATGTTGAGTTTAAACCGGAATCAAGTTGGACATTGAAATTGGTGCGTCGTTTTTTTGGTGTTTCAAAACACTATCACGAAGACAAATTCATTGTTCGAAAAATGGGGTATACATTTGTTACGCCTTTGTTCATGGTATTGGCATTGGTGGAAACCACAGATTTGGTATTCGCGCTTGACTCAATTCCGGCTGTTTTGGCTGTTTCTCCAGATCCATTCATCGTTTACACTTCCAATATATTTGCAATTCTGGGGTTGCGTTCATTATACTTCGCATTAGCCGGAGTCGTAAGCTTATTCCATTATCTGAATTATGGATTAGCAATCATATTAAGTTTCATCGGCACAAAGATGATTATAAGTGGATTTTATAAAATTCCAATTGAACTTGCCCTTCTTTTTGTTTTGTTTGTGCTTTTGGCCTCTATAATGATTTCTTTG
>Ga0129333_10003374_pt1 | contig 14933 bp, 19 predicted proteins | sample CPB6_08_DNA_FD_94474 | JGI IMG/M metagenome (GOLD analysis project Ga0129333, IMG submission 94474) | Freshwater to marine salinity gradient microbial communities from Chesapeake Bay, USA - CPBay_Sum_0.6_0.8_DNA | ecosystem: Environmental > Aquatic > Marine > Coastal | place: USA: Chesapeake...
CGGTCATCAACCGGGCGACGGCTGAACAGGCAGATCTCAGGAAACAGAGTGTTATTAATCACGTCCTCAACAGCCTGACGTTCAGGCTGTAATACGGTCTGTTCTGCGATGCTGATCGCCTCTTGCGCGGTGGCACGGTTCAGGGTGGAATCTACTTTTCCGATCAGGATTTGCGGCAGTCTGAACAGGCTGGTGATACTCTTGTCGAGCCATTCCAGGTATTTAATAAACATGCCTTCAGTTGTCATGATCTTGGACAGGTCTTCAATCTTAACCTTGGGGCTGACGACTTCTTTAGCTGTGCCTGAACCGGCGACCATGGCCTCAACCTGAATGATCACGGCCTTTGAGCGTGAACCCTGTCCTTTTAACTGTTTTAACTGATCGCGGATTTGTTGCGCCAGCTTGGGATTGTCTGCGCCTTCGATGATAATCGCCAGCGGGGGCGTGCCGCCGTTGTCGAGCACGTCCAGATTGCAGATGCGGATCGCACGGCTGGCCAGTACGTCAGGCAGACCCGGCAGCCATTCGGGCATCGGGAACTCGTCGCCAGTTGTCACAATGGGCATCCACAGAATTTCTGTGGCGGGCTTAAAGTCTGCGGGCAGCGTCGCGTCAGCAGGGAAGATCTCACCGGTCACACGGCTAACCTGTCTCAGATCGCCAAACTCTTTGAAATAGATTTTCTTGCGGGCAGAGGTTGCGCCCAGTCTGCGGGGGATGATCTCCTGAACGAACCTGCGGAATCGGCGTGGCTCTGTCTGGACATAGGTGTTATTACCAACTCGGATATTGCGCTCGTAGTCGATAATCTCTTCATCGTAAACGCAGGGACGCAGGGTCTTGGTGTCTTCGATTGGGTTCACGCCAACCACTTGGCCGATGGCGTTGCGCAGGATCTCCAGCGCCCCGAACCCATAGCGGCGACGGGATTCGAACACCAGTGAGAACACATCTGAAGCGGATCGCGTCGGGCAGATATAACGCAGGAAGGCGTCAAGCTCGTCCTTCTCCTGTTTGATGGCCTGAATCATATTCGCGTCTTTAACAGGGTCAAGTTTGGAACTGTCCACCAGAGGCACAAGCTTGAATCCATTGCCAGCGGTGGCGGCGACGTGGCCTTTGATGGTACGCGAAAGCTCGGGGCACTCATCGATCACAAGCTCAAGCGCTGTCAGGGGATAGCGCGGTTTGATGGCCAACGGCATTTCACTGGTGCTGTAATACTCTTGCGATGCTGGAGCGGTAGCCGCTTTTTTATTCCGGCCACGTTTGGGCGCTTCAGGCATATCTTCTTCTGTCAGATGGTTTGACAATAAGTGAAAGTTTCTGCGCTCAAGTGATGACGATAGCTCAAAATCCAGCGCGTTTGCACGTGCTGACGTGATATAAGTTGGCGTATTGTCAGTCATTATTCACAAACCTGTTGTTAAAAGCCTTTTTATAGTCAAAGACTTCCGATAATCCCTTAAAAGCCACAGATAGAGACATGATGCAGTCATCATGCGCTCCCTTTGGTGCGCCCATCTTGTTTCCTCCGAGATTTTGAAATTCATCAAACTCGTCGATAATCGTTTGAGAGCCTATCCTTAATCCTACCACAGAATCTTGTTTATTCAACGGATCGGTATAAAATTCAACTGCTTCAGAAATAGCACCACGCATCAGATAAATGGTTGTAGATTTTTCACTAAGTGTTGGCATCCCGTCGTATGTGTTATGGCCAGCGTGAACAAACTCATCCCAATCGGTGCAGAGCGGAACGGTTTCACCCTCTGGATTGGTCACAAGCGTCATATCTGAACGGGCCTTTGCAATGGTGGCCCGGCCGATTCCGTTGGTCTCGATGAACACCACGCCGGGGTAGCGCTTCCACACGTCATAGGCATGCAGGTGCAGATCAGTACTGCTCACGTAGTTTGAGCGCCACTGGTAAATCTGTTCACGGGTTTCAGCGTCGATCACAGTTATCACGCTGTAATCACCGCCAGCTCCGTCGGCCACATCTACACCGATGCTGTGAATGTGCCCGGGGATGGCATCGCGTTCCTGACAGGTCAACACCTTCAGGTCACGTTCTGGGTCAACGAAGATCGCAGATCCGGCGGATTCAAAGCAGTCCTCATCATTCTCGGGGTATTCCTGTCTGAACGCCTGCGGGCCTTTGGTGGCCAGTGTTGGCGAGGCTTTGGTGCGCCTGCGCCAGCGGATCTGCTCCATGCTCAGTTCAAGCGCCCACTCTTTGCGTACGAACTCAATCAGCTTCAGTTCTTCAGCGGTCAGGGATTCCTCTATCTTGATACGCTGCGCTTCTGAGTCCAGCGGAACCTGGTATTCGTCATGCAGGAACCACGGCCAGAAACGGGAAGTCCAGCCGGATTCGGGGTCTTTCCCAAGCTTGTAGAACCTGTGAAAGTACCCGCCCTTGATGCGTGGGCTGGATTCGATAAAGATATTTGTCGTCGGATCATTCAACGCCGGGTCGATGCCCTGAATCAGTTCTTCAGCGTATGGCCACTCCTCAAGTTCTGACAGCAGGGCGTTACGCAGGGTGATGGATCGGCCTTTCTTTCTGCTCACGGCCTGACTCTGGCCCGGGGTTCGCGCGCTGATCTTGCTGGAGATCACGCTGAAGGATAGTTCTTTGGTGTTGTCCTTATCAGGCACAGGCAGGACTATCAGCGGGTCTTGTCGGTTGATGCTGTTGAAATAGTATTTGATGCGCTCGTCGAGCATGGTCTTTGAGGCGTCGTCGTCCTGACAGAAAAGCCATGTGCGGGTGCTCGGAAAGAATAACGTGTCGTGCAGCAGGATCGCACAGATCAGAGAGGACAGCCCGAACTGGCGGGCCTTCAGATTCACTTCGCGGATGCCCTGAAAGCGGTGAACAGTCTTGCCGGTGCTCAGTGTGTAGGGCTTCCAGTATTTGCGCTTCAGTTCTTCGTAATAGATGCTCTGAATCTGATTGAGCTTAAAGGGGACTTCTTTCCCGCTCTTGTTGACAATCTTCAGACACCGCTCGATCCACAGGCGCGGGTCGTCCCTGAAACGGCTGAACAGCTTAATGCGCTGCTCTCTGACGTTGGGATAGGGGTCACTCGGGCTGGTGCTGTTCACTGTCTTCAACTAGATCGGCAAAGTCCGTGCGGTCAACAGAAACCATGTTACTCTGTTTTTCCATCCAGTCGAGATGGTTCTTTGCCCAGAGTGTGGCCACGGTCGGAACCTTGTCTATGAAAGCCATCTCGTACAATTTCTCCCGGGCGGTTACTTTGCCCGTGGTGCGGTACTTGCGGCGGAAGTCCACCCAGTCGATTTTGAGATCAGACTTACAGCGCTTTTCAAGCGTGCCACGCTTCACACCAAACGCCTCGGCAATGTCTTCAGATCGGCACTGGGCCATCAGCATCCGCTTAACGCGATCCCAATCGATTGGAATCTTGACGTTGTTTTTTGCCCCTGGGCGGCGGCCCGGCTTACCTGTGGAGATTACTTCTTCAGGATATTCTTTCATTTTTCACTTCCTCGAATGTCTGGCCTGTTGATTCTAGTATAGCCTGTCTCCCGGTGAAGTCTTGCCAGCGGCGAACAATGACGTCGCAGTAATTCTGATCCAGTTCCATCATGCGGCAGTGGCGGCCAGTCTTTTCACAGGCGATCATGGTTGAGCCTGAGCCGCCATAAAGATCAGATATAATTTTTTTATCTTGTCCCCATTTTTCAAAAAACCATTCTGCCAATGCTGTTGGTTTTTGTGTTGGGTGCGATCTACACTTGTCATGCTCTTGCTCTACACCAAAAACACCAGCCCACTTTATTCTAGCTATACTTCTTTTATGTTTTGATTTTGACCAGCACAATTCAAATGATGAACCATAAATTTTATCTGTTGATTCTTCAATTCTTTTATCCCAAACAATCCAGCTGCCATTATTTTTATCTAAAATCAATTCTGAATAATAATCGGCTCCCCATAAAAATATTTCTTGACAATAAGAAAAAAAGGATAAAATTGAATTGATTAGTTCTGGACTAAAATCATCGTGGTCTCCGATGACTTTTTTATAAACATTTCCACCGTTAAGAGATTTTTTTTTATTCATTTCAGGGTTTCCTTTTGCTGAGCTATAATCAGCATTTAGATGCATCCCATACGGCGGATCAGTAAACACCATATCAGCCTTCTCGCCATTCATCAGCGCGGCCACCTGATCAGCGTCAGTGCTATCCCCACACAACAGCCGATGATCCCCAAGCACCCACAGGTCTCCAGTCACGCTGACAGGCACAGGCTGAACCTCCGGGGTTTCGTCCGCATCTGTCTGGCCAACAACCTGATCCGGTTCCGCATCCCCCCACGGCACATCCAGCCCCCACTCGTTCAGCTCGGTTGAATCCCAGTCCGCTTTCAACTTGTCAAAGTCCCAATCACCGTTCGAAACGTTGTCGCGAATCATGATCTCGCGCTCTTTTTCTTCGGTCAGATCGGGGAACATCACACAGGGCACAGTCAGCCATCCCAGGTCTTTTACAACCTGAAGCCTCTGATTCCCGCCGATCACGATGTTTTTGCCAGTGCGGTTGCTGAGAATCAAGGGCCGGGCCTCCAGCAGGTCAGGATTATCATCGATGCTTTTCTTCAGGGTCTGGTATTGCGCGTCACGCAGGATGCGCGGGTTGTTGGGGTGCTTGGTGAGCTTCGATACTTTGAAGCGCTCGACGGGATGGATGACTTCAGACATAATATTATTCGTCTAAAGGAGCGTTGAGATCGACTTGCACGTCTTCTCCATCTTGGAAAGATGGCGTGTTACTACATACACTATCAACGCCTGATTTTCGTTCTTTTATTGTAATCTTTTTCCCGCGATACATTCCAGCACCTATTTCATCTATTTTTGAAAAAGGAATAATTGGAACAGTTATTTTACATGATTTATCAATCAATAGAATATATCTTAACTGAAATCCATTTATTTTTTTCCAACCCCAATGTTCTTGGTCTAAATATTTTTTGTAACTTCCGTATTTTTGAATTATTTTTTTACTACTTTTAATTGTCATTGAGTGTATTTTTTTTCCGTTTGGAAGCAAAAATAAATCAGAGTTTGGTTTTATTAAAGTTAAAAAAAATCCACTTGCTCTGTAAATTGTGCCATCTCCACAATCACATCCGTCCGAATAAGATAAAATCCATTTAATTTGAGGCGCTTGTTTTTTTATTAGTTTTAAGCATACAGATATAACTCTACTTTCTGAATATTTTGGTAAATAATCATCAAACGCCATTCTGTTTAACTCTAAATATCCATTCCATGATGTATTTTCAACAAGTCCAATAGTTTTACTTTTATCTAAACTACTCCCAAAAGATAAAACACCATGTAAAACTCCATCCAAAAAAGCACCAAAATGCAAACAGCTATTTTGAACAACTTTTCCACTATAATGATGTTTTTTAACAAAATCATTAGCTATTTTTGCAGGAATAACTTTAACCAAAATATCTTTTACTCTACTCATAATTTGAAATAATAGTATATAAGGCGTTGCCGTTTCCGTTATGATTTCCGAACGTTTCAATATATTTATAAGAATCTGATAATTTAATTTTTTCTAAAGCAGATTTTATTACATCAGCTTGTTCATTTGCTAATGTAAAAGTCATTTGCTGAAAAGGAGGTTTATCACCATCTGGGAGTGAAAAATCAGTGGTTAATTCATCAATATCTAATCCTGATTGATCAAAAATAACTCCCCAATCATTCAGGTTTGTCGAATCCCAATCTTGCTGAAGTTTTTCCCAGTCCCAATCACCGTTTGAGACATTATCCCTGATCATTATTTCTTTTTCTTTTTCTTCAGAAATATCAGGGAATAAAACTCCTGGAATTGTCAGCCAGCCTAAATCTTTGACAACTTGAAAGCGCTGATTTCCTCCTATTATTGTCAGCTTTCCAGTTCTGTCGCTTAATATCAGCGGTCTGGCCTCCAATAATTCAGGGTTGGATTCAATACTGTTTTTCAATGTCTGATAAGCAGAGTCCTTGAGTATCCTTGGATTGTTGGGGTGCTTTCTGAGTTGCGATATTTTATATTGCTTGACTTCGTGAATGACTTCAGACATAACAACCCTCCTTGCAATCCGCCCATCTGTAAGGATATTCAGGCGCGTCCTGATTCACAGGTTTGCAGCCCTGAAGCATTAGCCACAGGGCAAGCATTGCAGCGATCTTGATCATCTGTCACTCCCGCTCCCTGTGATCTTTCCCTCTGATTTGCGGCGGGCAAGCTTATCCAGATTAACCTGGGCTACGTCTCCGAGCATCAGCCCGGCCTCGTGCGCGACAACCGCCACATACCACAGGACATCACCCAGTTCTTTCAGCAGCTTCTCCCGGCGCTGCTCTGTCAACTGGCCGCCGTCATCGCGGATCATCTTCTTGATCAGTTCGGATACTTCCCCGGCTTCCCCGGTCAGACCGAGGGCGGGATAAATAATATTTTGACCGATATTTGGATACATAGCGGTCTCTAAAGCGTGTTTTTGGTATTGATTAAAGTGTTCCATGTCATGATTTTAACACTTTTTATGTTTTTCTGGCAAATTAAAAACCCCCGGTGGTGTTCCGGGGGTTGGGGGTTAGGGATTGGCCTTGCCGTTATCCCATAGGGCGCAGCAGTATTCACACATGGTATCGGTCATGTGCGGGAATGTGACTGTGATATTGCTGGTAGTTTTTTGCAGGATGTCGGTATGCGCGTGTCCGCGCTCTGTGTGCTGGCCGCATACCCCGCATGTTCCGGCGTGCGTTCCGGTGCGGGCCTGTTCTTCTGTCAGTATAAACCTGGCGATCATGGGATCTCCTTCGTCAGAGGTTGTTTTATTTTAATCTGTTTAGTTAAGTTGTGCAATGGGGTGCCCCGGATTTTTACACCAGGGCTTTGGCGTGGTTAGATCGAGACGATCTGGACTGCCTTCATTGAGTTATGAGCGAGATTTGGATCAACAGATACATTTTTACCAATCGTAATCTCTCTGTAAATCTCGTTGATTCCAGTGATAACTTTGCTGAGTTCTTCTAAGTGAATGTCTGAAACAAAATCAGGATTTATTTTTACGGAATAAGTTTTGGCTTCACCCATCGCAAATCTCAATCTTCCAATCACTTGACTCATTGCGCGAGTGGTTGATTTCTGAACATCAAGTCCATCTTTTATTCTTGTTTCTAGATCACGCATATCAATAATCTGTTTTCTACGCTCCTCAAGCCTGATGCTTTCTTCTTTCTCAAGCTCTTTTAATCTGGCCTGTTTCTCAGCAATGGCTTTCTCAACGCTGGAGTAACCATCAGGGATAACGGTCACTTCCTTGACGACTTCAACCTCTTTGATGACCTCAATCTCTTTGACAACTGGCTGAGCCACTGCGGCTTGAAGTCTTTCAATTTCTTTACTGAGCTGGTCGCGTTCCTGGTTGAATTCCTCGATGTCTTTTTTAAGGAAATTAACCATTTGCTTGTTCACGCTCAGTTCTTGATGAATTCGCTTGTTTTCTTCTTCTGTTTCTTTTGCCTGTCGTTTAAGTTCTTTGACTTCTTTAACGCTGACCGTTTCTCCAGCTTCTACTTTAGCTGTGACTTCTTCGATTACGGAATCTGGAGTGGAAGGTGCGGCTAGTTCATAGAGAATGGTTGGGGAAATATACAATAATTGTATATTTGATCCAAATCTTTCAGCTACTTGCATAATGTTATGAGCTGTCATGCGCTTCATCTCAAAATTAATCTTAATCCATTTTTCAAAATTCCCGTGGCCCAGTTCGGCTTTAATCAGAATCAAGTCTTGCCCAATGGCAATGATGTCCTCTGCCGTGCGCTTCAGTCGCAGCTTGATGCGTTCGGTGGCCTGAACAACCTGGCCAGTGGGCTGGATCTCGCTCATATCAAACAATGTTGGTTCATTCATTGGTTTCACCATTTTTCTGCTCAATAAAAATAATTTGGTTTTGTGAATTATGACTGCTTATAAAAAGGTCGTTAAAATCTTTTGAAAATTTATTTTTTATATTTTCAAGCTCATAAATATTATCAAACAAAACTTTATAACTTGAATCTTCAATGTTATCTTTATTTTCTTCTATTTTTTCTCTTATTCTTTTAACGCACCCGTTAAATGCTTCATGAATATAACTTTGAATTTTTTTCGCTGATACGATGTAATATGCGCAATGTCTCATAGAATCTGAAATTATTCTATTTTTAGAAAAATTTTCTTCAACAATTTTAATTGAAACAAAATTAAAAACTTCTGAGATAAACTCTGGATCATTGTAATTTTTTTCAATATTTGCAGCTTTTCTGTTTATCATATAATTAATAAAATTATCAACAAAAAAATCAATATGTTGAAAATACATTTTTTCAAATTTTGATTTATCTAATTTATCTCTGAATTTTGACCACTGTGACGCGAGCGATTTTGAATTGGCTTTTTTATATTGATAACTGTGTTTAACTGAAAGAGATGTAATAATTTTTATTTCAGCATCTTTTTCTTTTTCTAAGAACGCAATCAAATCATAATTATTTGGTGTAAAATTATCTAGTAGCATTTATTACCTTTCATAATTAAGCCTCGTTGCTCTTGTCCAGCAGCGAGGCTTTTAATTTTTTTAGTGATTCCTCATTATCAATATGCCCATCCCAATCATCGACAAAATAAACGCCAAACACTTTACCAAGCTTGCACCTGGATTCAGAGTTTGGCTCTTTTCCGCCGAAATAAAAGTAAACCGATTTCAAGCTTTTGAATCCGGCTTTTGTTGCGAGCTGGTTACGGTTTAACCCATAAAGCTCACAAAGCTGTTTTAACAATGGTAGGGAATATTTCATGTAAATCATTACTACATCATATCTTTTTGTAATAATTTACGCAATGGGTTTTATCAAAAATTCCTGATCCGCTTACTCAATTGCTCAAGCCTGCGATCCGCCTCAATCTTGTCCAGATGCAACTGTCTGATACTGGCAAGCGCGGCGTCACGGCTACGCTCGATTACGCTCAGTTTGGTTTCGGACACAACCCATGCGCGCCATGTCTGATCGGGTAATTCAACTGCTTTGTAAATATCAGGATTCATCAGGGTCTTTCTTTCTGGGGTTCCAGCGGGTGTCGCGGGGCAGGGCTGCAAACAGGAGCGCTGCGCCCAGCAGGGTCAGGCAGATCAGGAATTCAGCGTCACTCATACTCAATCCGAACCTGTAGAATGGCAGCGATCTCATCAAGGGTCTCGAGCGCCAGCTGCACAGCATGTCGGTGGTCTTTGTCTTGCCTTAGGTTATCCATCAGGAAGGAGATCATGCAGGCCGCGCGTACCTGGCTCTGAATAAGCTTGTCGTTCTCTCGCTCGATGCGCAGCAGATCCAGCATGAATTCGCCTATCATGGCATGATCAGTTTGCTGAGCGCTCTGTCCAGCAGGGCTTTGGCCTCAGCGGGGTGTCCTGTGGCGATTAGTTCCGCAGCCTGTGCCATGACTACCCGGTATTCGTGAGCCAGCTTTTTCATGCGGTCGGCGCGCTCTTGCTCTCTGAATAACTGCTGGGCCTGCCAGTGTTCAACCCCGGTCGGACGGCTACAAAGATCCATCGCGGTACGCTTTCAGGGCCTGATGGCCGATCAGAGTGTTGACAGGGGCCTGACACTCAATCACGTTGAGCACGGCGGCCTGTAGGGCCTCCAGCTGGGCGGTACGCTCTTGTAGTTCGCGGGTCAGCAATTCGATTTCTTCTTCTTGCGCCTTCATCTTCTGGCGCAGGTTCTCCACAAGGCTGTTAGCCCGTGCGCTGAGAATCTGGTAACTCTCCTGACTCACTTTCAAAGCATTCCCCTCTGTTTCTTTACAATCACCTGACCAAACGGGCTGAAATGGTAATCAAACTGCGTCGCGCGCCACGTCTGCCAGGTCAGATAGAAAATCGTCTGTCCCTGTAGCGGCTGCCTGCCCTTGACCAGATCTGGGCTGAAGAACTTGATCCGGGTCTTTGGGAAGCAGATCGCCGCGCTGCGGTGCGCGATGGCCTGAAACCACTTGGTCTCGCTGGCATTGTTGGTCAGGACAATTGCCTGAAGCACTTTACCAGAATCATAGGATTCACACAAGACCTGTGTGAACTTTTGAATCAGGGGTTGTCTGTAGGGCGGGTTTAACCACACCCGGCCCTCCCATGGCTGCAATAGCCCGTCTTGTTCAGCGGTGTAGTACCGATCCGCTTTGACGATCTTCTGCGCGGCATGGCTTGATGCCGGGTCAAGCTCGATACCCATCATCACAGCCCGAGCAGCCTCGATGATCTCGGGCGGGGTGAGCCATTCTGTGTTGCCGCTGTTGCGGGTGATGCGTGTGGCCATTACTTCGGATCTCGCAGCAGCTCAAGCGGCACGTGTCCGAACTTGTTCACGTCCCGATCTTCTGACAGGGCCAGTACCACGGCCTGAGCTTCTTCGCAGCCGTAGCAGACAAAGCACTTGTACCCGTTGGCGCTGAGGTACTTCATGACCCGCTTCTGCTTCACGTTGGTGGTAGGCCTGCGCCCGTCTGGGCCGGGCTTCTTTTTCATCTCGATCCACGTCTCCCACGCCGGGATGAAAAGATCAGGGATACCGGCCACGCCGCCCTGAGCTTTGATGTGGTTGGCCGTCACCGGATCCCGCTTGCCCCCGTTGGGGATGGCGAAGATCAGATGGTGGGGAAAGGTCTTGCGGAACCACGCGACAAAACGGACTTGCTCTTTTTCCTCGCTGACCTGGGGCGTGTCCTGTGCCAGTGCTTCTTTGAACCTGCGGATGTCCTCATCACTCATGGGCGTGCCTTCTGCGTCAAACGACATGTTAAATGCCCTCCACTGATTCAGTTTTCGGCCAGTCTGGGTAGCGCTGGTATTCTTCTTTATTGCTTACGCTGGCATTGGAATAATTATTAAATTCCTGCTTTTGACGCAGTAATTCGTCACGCTCTGCCTGAGCTAATTCTTTTTGTTCTTTTTCAAAATTATAAAGATTTTTCAAATAAGCAGCATATTTTACCATTTTTTGATAACTATCTGCTTCATCGCTGTTGCTAACAAGCGCGTCAGCGGAAGCGATAATATTGCCTGCTTCCTCCTGGTATTCGTCTTTGTTGCTTACGCTGGCATTGAAATAATTATCTGGCCATGATTTGTGGACAAGATCAACAACGATTTTCCCGGGTTGATTAGAAACGATTGCCCAGCGCAGGTCTTGATTTGCTAACTTAGCTGAATTGACGCGCAGTTCAACTTCGCAAAGTCCATCGGTATATTCAACGCTATCAAAAACTGATTTATTGATTTTAATAATTCCGACTCCAGAAATATGGCTCGCATCAAAGACATATTGCATTGGAGCTATATTCATCACAGTGTCTGAAATAATAAAATTGACAGAATCGGATTCAGGGCCATCGGATATTCTTCGCGCATGATAATACGCTTCGCTCATCGATCCGCTGTGTTTCACTTTTTCCAAATGACGGCTAAACATTTCTTTCCTCTTTTGTATCAAATATTCTGAAAATTAAACCCACGGGAGCGGGGTAAACCGGATCTGCCCGTCCGCCTCGATGGCCTGAAGCTTGTGAACCTCCACTGACACCGGGCGGCCATTCTCCCTGAACGGGCTGAGCACCACGGTTTCGGGGCGGATGGCATAGCGCTCATTGCCCCAGGTGAGCACGCCCGCATCGATGGTCAGGCAGGGCCCACACCCCACCGGGGCCACAGGGCACAGGAACAGAATGGCCACGTCGGCGGGTACGCGGTCACGAGCGCCCCGCAGGGTCTCTGGCAGCAGATCTGCTTCGATGCCGGTCAGGTCAATCACTGCCCAGTCGTACCCGTCCAAAAAACTAGATTCCAGCGTGGTCAGCAGGGCGTCAGGCTTTCCCTCAGCCCCCGGTGGTGCGTCGGGCCAGTCATAGCTGAGGGCCACCACACGAGGTAGGGGCGGGGCCATGGGTGGGGTGGGGATGGTGTTGGATTGCAGGAGGGCGCGATAGTGCGTACCGGGCGCGTATTTGGTCTTTGAGACCACAATGAGCCTTGCGCTCTCTGCGGCAGAAAGAATCAGTGTACTGGCCACAGAGAGTGCCAGAGTGGTGTCCTGGCATACGAGGATCTCAGCGGAATCCTCTATAGGTCTGTTTTGCAGATTGAGTTTTGGCGTTAGTGCGGCCATGGTTGGGGGTTGGGTTTAATTTCCTTTTTTCGGGTATCAGCAAAAATCATTAAAACATGCGCCCGTTTAATTGTAAAGCATCAATTTTTACCCTCTCAAAATATGATTTTCAAAAAAAGCGGGGTATCCCCCTTTTCCCCCTCCCTACCCTCTCCCTAAAGGGAGAGAGGGTAAGGGGAGGGTAAAAAAGGGAGAATTTACCCTACCCTTTCACTACCCTTTCACTACCCTTTTTGGGCAAAAAGGGTAAAAAGGGCGTTTTCTACCCTTTCTACCCTCGCTACCCTTTTACTACCCAAAAAGGGTAAAAAGGGTAAAAAGGGCAAAATTTACCCTACCCTTTCACTACCCTTTTTGTACCCAAAAAGGGTAAAAAGGGTAAAAGGGTAAAGGGCGATTCCACCCCTCTGGCCCCAAATGGGTAAAATATGCACAGTTTTTCTGTGCAAAAATTTATTAAAAATTAACATTTCAAAATTCACCCTCCAGTTACCCTCTGACTACCCTTTCACTACCCTCTGACTACCCTTTTTGTACCCTTTGGTTAATTTAAGTTTATGACGCTTACCCTCTGACTACCCTCTGACTACCCTTTTTGGCCCCCTTTTTTACCCTTTCACTACCCTCTGACTACCCTTTTCGGTTAAGGAACGGTAAATAAACCACACCAGGTATTACCCGATGGGCCAAAGAGTAAAAAAAATACCCCGGGTGGGGTATTATTTAATAGCAAACAGTTATTCTCCTTTTTTCAGATCAGACCTCTCACACGGGGTCTTTTTCTTTCAGAAGAAACATACCGCTTCTGTGCAGCTCAGAAATGACGATCCAGCCGTTTTGATACTGACGCATGATCTCGCCCTCGACCAGCCTGTTAATAATGCTTCCCTTTCTGCTGGGCGTCAGGTTGTTGGCAATCGTGCGCTCACTCAGGGATTTCTTTTCAAGCTCAAGCCTGATGGCCTCTTTTGTGATCAGCGGATAATTGCCGAGATGCCCGGGAATCAGAGTAGTCACAGGATTGTTCAACCAGGCATTTTGCACCACGTGAAAGGCCCGCTGTGTCTCTGGATCTAGATTCTGAAAGCGCTCGTCTTTTTCATCGTCGCCATCCGATTCAATTCTGACAATAACAGCAGCTGGCGGCTCTGGCTCGCCGTCCTCGTCCACCCAGCCGAGATCGACATCCTCAAACTTGAAGCACAATTTATCTGGCGTGCGTGAATCTTTCATCTTTTCCCAAGACACCTTGAGCCGGTCATTATCGCCTGCCACGAACACCATGAAATCCAAACTGGCCTTCATGGCACTGCTGCCACGCATCCTGTTTCTGGCGTTCTCACCGTGGCCAGTATGGTGGACAAACAGTGTGGTGGCCCCGGTAGACAGCGAGACCACATCACAGGCAGAGATCAGGGTCTTGAAATCTTTAGCACTGTTTTCGTCTCCGCCCATGTGACGGTTCAGAGTGTCGATCACAATCATGCTGATCTGCTGATCAGGGCAAGCCTCCATGATGGCCTTCAGGATCTCAGCGTTTGCCCCGGGAGAATCAATATCGATGGCCTTGTTGCTGACAAACAGATTATCGAGTTTGCTCACCTGATTGTGCTGTGCCCATGCTGCGATTCTCTGACGCAGACCGTAGTTTCCTTCACCTGCGAGATAGACCACGATTCCCGTCTTGGTCTTGATACCAGCCCAGTACCGACCGCTGGCGACTGAACAGGCCATGTCGATGGCGGCAAAGGTCTTACCCACCCCAGACTCGCCATAAATAGCGCCCGTTGCTCCTGCGGGAATGTGGTGCTTCACAATCCACGGAATGGGGCTAGGCTGGCCCATCAGATTGCTGGCACAGGTCAGGAAGTAGTCGGTGCGATTCTTTTTCTCGGCATTGGCCAGAATCACATCCGCAACATCTTTGCCCTTGGCCACTGCCGCCGCCACATCCTCGCCGGCTTCATACCTACAGACAGACTGAACAATGGTCTTCAGTTCATGCTGTGGCAGTGGGGGGCTGATGCGCGTCTCGTTGGCAATCTGCAAAGCTGCGAGTATTTCCGCCTGCTGCATCCCGAGGTGACGCATACTGCCGGCCAGAGAAGTCAGCCCGACATTGCGGTTTCCTTCGATGATGGCACCGCCTGTCTTGATTGACAGATCCGCCACTTTCTTGCGATCAGAGAGCACACTGATCCAGCGCTCAGGGATCTGGAAGGGCACTGAATCACAGGTTGAATCCTCAAACGGGCTGTCGTCCCACTGATACTTATTCCCCAGGATCTCACTGGGGTATGCCAGAAAATACTTGCCATCACTGAGCACGTCAATTCCGGCATCCAGCTTGGTCGAACCAACCCGGGAATCATAGGCCGCGATAAAGTGCTTGCCCCCGCCAGCCGTGAGCTGGAGCAGGGCGTCACGGATCGGATCGCGCCCATTGTCAGCGAGGAACTGATCCCAGGAATATTCCCCGCCGTTGCGAGGGTCGATGTCGAACACGATAATGCCTGACTTCTGCCCGGCTGCGACACCTATATTATAGGACGGGTTCTCTGTCCACCATCTGATGATCTGTGTCTCGTCAGTGGTGGCGTCATGAACACCATTTCCCCCGCGCTCCTTGCTGATCGCAGGGATTTTGCCGTTGGGCATGACAGGCAGAACATGCCA
>Ga0129333_10003375_pt1 | contig 14924 bp, 13 predicted proteins | sample CPB6_08_DNA_FD_94474 | JGI IMG/M metagenome (GOLD analysis project Ga0129333, IMG submission 94474) | Freshwater to marine salinity gradient microbial communities from Chesapeake Bay, USA - CPBay_Sum_0.6_0.8_DNA | ecosystem: Environmental > Aquatic > Marine > Coastal | place: USA: Chesapeake...
ACGCAAATGCTCTAATATCTCACAAAGCTGTTTCGCAGCGGTGGAAGCCTGTGCTTTGACCATCGAAGCACTAGGGTATGAAAACTCCCCATTTGAACGGATGTACTGTCTTGGTTTCATGTGAGTCTCCTATAGGACTTTTGGTTTCTGTCAAAACTTTATAGACTTTATTGAGGCTACCTATTAAAATCAAGTTTTAGTCATTTATTTTAGAACAAAACATATAACTTAAATAGGATGAACAATGTTGAGTGAAAAAGCACTTAGAAGCCTTCTACCCCACTTGGACTGACACAGAACGCAAACACAAAGCGTCTTGCATAATAAGGTGGTTTGCGGTATGGTTGGGCGTAAGGTCTTTTGCGTGGTCTTAGCATATCTTTTTATATAGTCTTGGAAAGGGGCAAGCATATGCGTGAAAATCCTGCGATAACAAAAAGTGTACTTCAAAAGATTACGTCTAAAACCCCATTAGACATAGACCCTCGCGCATACTACCCTGAAACTTTTGGGGGGGATTTAGACGCATTTGCACACTTGAACTCGGCGGATTTCACAATCTACAAAGGTGAGCGCGTGTGGTGGATAGGGCGGCGTGGGCATATGTTGAAGTTGATTCCTAAAAAAACCACACCTTCAATGACGCATGAGTTTGACGCGAAAAAACTGAAAGCGGTTGAGATTGGTGTACAGGCGTCGAGCCAACCTGTCGTATTTTATGCACCCGGAGTCGCACCCTACGCAATCACACAGAACTTCAAAGTCCCAACAACCTCAAAAGGTGTTTCCTATATTGATTTGAAACCCAGCGATATAGGGTCTGTGTTTTTAGAAGTAAAAGATGGTTGCCATAGACTATTTGGTGCGCTATTATCGGGTGAGCCTTATGGGTGGGGGATCCTATCACCCGCCATATACAACAGCTACCAAGATTGGCTTCGTGCAAATAAACCACAGAATATTTACATGGCAGAAGAATTCAATTACTTAGAAAGGAATTTAATGTGATCCTATCTTGCCTATCCTCTCTCATTTATTTGCTTTCTATTTCAACAACAAACACACTGAAATCTGTACAGTTGAACTTCCATTTAATAATGCTAACGATATTTAGTTTCATAGAGTGTATGGTCGGTGTAGGTACAGTTAACTCTCTATTATATGACATATCAGTCTGCGCTGTATGTATTTGCACATTTTCTATGTGTCAGTCGATCCTTTCCTCGGAGATCGATTCGTCAGATAAAATAATTGGGTTATCGTTCAGCAGCCTAATCCTTGTAATAACCTTAGCGTGTCTTGCTGAGAAAAGTAATGCTTCGATTGAAACCCAAGACATTGCGACAGCGTTGTGGCAACTGTCTTTGGGTTTATATGTATTGAGCGTGACCCACCTATACGACCAAACTCTCTTAGACCAAGATTAATGAGCTTCCGCTGTAAGCCCAAATAAAAGGTCTTCAATCTGATTTGGAACAAATTTTAGTGGTAGTTCGATTTGTTCCCCCACTTGCTCACCATTGATAGGGTATCCAGCAACGCCAGCAATCGCACCGTCTGCAATCAAAAACACAAAGACCATACGTTCATTTAGGTCTTTCTCGGAGGTTTCCCCATAAACAAAAAAGAACATTCCTAACGCATTAGACTCCTCTAGCTTTGGCTTTAACTTCAACCCCACATCGAACATACTTGGGTTTTCAAAAGCTTCAAATCGAAGGACTTGAACGGGTTCTGTATAGAACGCATACTTTGTTTCGTCAATACGGTCTGTTTTCAAGAGCATATAGTGTGGGGGGAAGTTTTCAATCTTAGCCCCAAACGCAAAGGCGTCTTCGAGGTAACTTACGAACTCTTTATCTGCGAGCGCGAGCAAATTTGTTCGTAAAATTTCAATATCTAGGTCGAGTTTCATGGTGCATTAGCTTTCATGTTAAGAATAGAACAACCCCCCCAAACCTAAAGCGAGATTAACTCTTTACATACAAAAGTCAACAATTATTTCTTCTTTTGGGACAATTTATATGTAGCGTAGCCCGCAGCAGCAAGTGTAGCGAAAGCTAAAAGTTTTCTCCCTTTAGGTGATTCTTTTATAAACGGTAGGTTGACAAACTTAGGTGGGCGGGTGTCTAGGTAAGCTTGAGCCTCTTTAAAGGCGGCTTGCTTTCTAGCTAGAAACTCAGGCGTAGAGTAGAAAGTGTCCATAAAGCTACACAAACCATCTACCCAATCCGCACCTGCCGCCTTGAAGCGTTCAAGAACTTCGGGTTTAACACCATAGATTAAAAAGACTGCCATGAGTGCTTGAGCCATACCTAGATGGATACGCGCAGAGTCTTTCATAGTATCGTTTGATTGATAAGACCCATCGGGACTTTTTACCCAAATATCCCCTGTACGAAGCATTTCATACCCACCATCAGGTTTTTGTTGAATCGTATATCCTTGTCGTTCATTTAGAGGTTCTACAAAGTCTTTGAAGCTATCTGAAATCCGATACACATAATGGTAGTGGGAAACCCCTGTCTTTGAATACTTATGCTCAGGGTCGTAAACTTCAAAACCCTCGCCACAATTGATCCCATTCCAAGAAGCCTGCCATGTTGTTGGGTTTACGAGGTCAACAACAGTATTTGTCACCTTTAATGTACAACCCCACCAATCATCACAAGTAGGCGCTTTCCCATCACGAGTGATTGTAGTGGCTCTTTCAGCCATACTAGCACAGTAGCCATTCCCATGACCTAAGTTGATAGAGGGTTTCCATTTGCTTGTTTGAAAAAACGAAACTTCTTCGTGTGTTTTAGCTTCGGGGTCGACTCTAACAACGAGGTCTTGATATTTATAGGTATCGAGATTTTTAAACAACCACCCGACACTCGCTAAAAGTAAGTTAAATTCATTGAATAGGAAGCTGTTCGGTACCATTTTTTTCAAGAAAGCGCGAACGTCTGTTGCTTTTATTGTATCAAAATCTCGACCGTACACTTTCGAAAGATAGTCTGAGGGCATACCGTATTGGTCGCCTGAATCAAGCCCCTCCTTAATGAAAACCTTTAATGCGTTGTTTGGGGCTGTTATTAAGGGTTTTAACATACGCATGACTTCAGACCAATACACAAACTGAGAGTGTCCTTCTAAGAACTTGAAGCCAAGTTCAATCCCACGCTCATTTGGGTCTGCTTTCACGAAAGCGTTCATTTTGCGATATGCGTTCTCATCAAGCGCAAACTTAGTAAATGCAATCGCCCCCAAAGCACCAACAGCGACCCCCCCCGCGATAAGGCGGTCTGTACCGATCACGCCCAAAGGCTGTATTGATTCGCAATACCCCATTTGTGTGGGGTTGTACCCATTTACACGATAGCCGTTTGTAGTGATAGCGCTTGCTTGTTCATTTTCTGCGAGTGAGAGTTCAGCCTCTTTATTTTTTTGACGCTTTTGATATTTATCGTATTGTGCAGAGCCTGCTCTTACACCTGCTTCTGCGAGAGCCTTGTTTGTGGGGTCATCAAAAAACACACCCGCAGCAGGTGCTAACGCACCTCCTGTTGCTGTCATACTTCCTGTAAGAGCGTATGTTGTTCCTGCTGCGGCTACCGAACCAAAAAGCGTATATGCTTCGCTAAAATCAGGGTCTAATGTAACACCCTCAGTTGTTTTGAAATCCAAACCCTTTTGCAACACCAAAGCCTCAAAGATGAAAAACCAACCTGTAAACATTTTAATATCACCATAAACAGCTTCATACTTCCCCGTTGGAGGCTTTTCTTTAGGTAGTTTGGTTTTAGTAGCTAAACCGTCAGAACCTTTACCCCCTTCTATGAGATGAACAGGTTGAAACTGCGATATGATTTCGGCGTCGGGGTAAAATAACTGCAATGCATCCATAAAAGATTCAGGTCTTAAAATACCTTTATTATAGAATTCCGCAGGTAAAAACCCCTCGCACATCAAAGTTACAAGAGGTTCGCCCTCTTGGTATCCAATATCAACACCTTGGGGTAATTGTTCAACATTACAATAACCTAGAGACTTTGGGTTTGATCTCAAAATAGGGGGGGTGTCAGCACTTAGAATCAACGACTTCGCTTGAATCAGCAAGTTTTGAACATCTGTGAATTGCTGTCTAGCTTGTGTTTGAAGTGGTTGAGGGGGTCCTGCTTCTATAGATTCAAGCGATTGCAGTCCCCAAGGACCTCGTGGGGTTGATGTGAATGGGGAGATTGGAGCTTGCGCGGCGGACTTAAAAAAGTCGACCGCAGGGTTCACACGAGAACTCATTTGAGCTTCAGCAAGACTTAGGATTTCTATAGCTTTAAGGAGTCGACTGTCGCTTGGTTGTGATCTGACTAAAGATAGCCTTGTAGCCCTTATTAAGTCTCGAACCTGATATAACCTAGATTGTGTAGGGTTTGTGTTCAGTGCCGAAATCGCCTCGTCTAGATTATAGATTTCTCTTGCGTACATAGATAGATTCTCTCTTGCAAGGTTGTTTTGTATAGATTACTATATCACACAACAACTACGCGAAAGGTTATTTATATGCAAGATATACCGTACCTTGTACACTTAGGTTTTGGTGATGATACGCCCCCCCTTTTATTGGGTGAGCTAACAGAGGATCAAATCAACTACTTTTATCAAGCTCTGAAAGCAAGGACTGAGGGGAGAGCTTTACCTGCATATAGCCCCCCCACACTCGCCATAGCAAACCCTGCAAAAGCCCCCGCTAGGCTTGACAAAAAGAAAGCACTTACATACTTCGATGGTCCACGGCTTGCGATGGCGCGAGCGCTACTTCCAAACACCATAACATATGGACCTTATGTAGGTCAGCCGATTACATACCCAATCACAAAAAAGCAGATAGAGTCTGTCGACTTACTAGAGGCTTGCGTATTTGTTGCGACATTTGTTCCGTCATTAGCGAAAAAGCTACCTTCAAAACTATATCAGGCAATTATTGACGCTGACGGCAGAGGTCTTACAAGGTCTGAGATTTTAGAAATACTGTCGGGTGATAGTCAAGAGACTATAGACCTTATTAAAACAACAGTCTCCTCATATCTCTTGCGTGAAAACACAAAGTTAGCGAAGCGTAAAGTACCTAGCTCGTTGGGTTTTGGAGTTCCGACAGAAGACCCTCGGTTCAATCTAGCACCTATTGGGGGGGGTAAAGGTTTAGGTTTTCTCCCACATGATAGTTTGATCAACACAGGGTACGGCGCTCGGAGTTATTTGGAGATATTGCAAAGTATTACACCGCAAGAGTTCAATGACTTAGACGCTGAAATTCGATCCATAATCATGTTTACTGTTCGCAAATCAATTGAAGTCTTGAGAGCGGTTAAGACTGTAAGTAGCAAACCAACTTGTTGCCCATACGCAAGCGATGCTTGTAAGTCTGTATGCCTTGTTGATGCGGGTCAGCGCTATGCAACAAGGAAAACACTTACGGGTACTGAAATTACAGACACTACAAAACTCGACGCTGCGTCAGGGCGTGTCTCTTTAGCAAGTCTCCACACAGCGTTTATTGCCAACCCTATAGCGTTTTTTCGCGTATTTGTTGAGTCTTGTCTACAAGAAAGTATAGCTCACGAAACAGAAATCTTTACTGAAATGCTAAGAGAGCGTTCGAGGGGTGAGCGTATCACAATTCGAAGTGTAGACACCTACAAAAAGAAAATGCCCTGCTCCATACGCTTAAATGTTTATTCAGATTATGTTTGGGAGAATATATGCCCCGACCTATTCAAAATCTTTAATGGTAAAACGAGGTTTGGCTCTGAGGGTGTGTACCCATTCATACAGTTTTACGACTATACAAAAATATCAGGTCGTTGGAACGCAAAACAAAAGGCTAAAGGTTATGAGTTGTTAGGAATAGACGCTTCAAGCGACCCAAACCCTACATACAGTCGCCCTGATAATTATCATTTAACATTCTCATACAATGGGTCTGAGGCTTCAAAGCTACAAGGTGAGTTTGGCAGATTATTGGGTCAAAACATAACATATGTTTTCTACTCCACATACTTAACGAACGCTTTATTCAGTAAATTTGTAGACGCGCTTGACCCTCAAACCACCATTGAAAAGACCTCACTAACACGATTTGTGCGTTTGATTCGAGACTCTTTAGCACAAACATTAGGTGAGAGTGTGCCGATAGGAAGCACACTTACAGACCTATCTATTGATGAAGCTTTACCTGAAGCATATCTAGGTATACCTGTAATCAATGGCGACGCTTACGATTTAAGGTATCTCGACCAATATGCGAATACTTCGGAAGAAGGTTTCATTGTGGGTCTTTCTTGGAAAGGACCTACAAACCTTACAATTAGATATAAAGGAACCGCATATCAAATAAACCCCTTATCGGCGGCACTTGCTTTATCGTTTGCAGAAAAGCTGAAGTCTCCCAATCCACCCCCTGATGTGAAAGACAGAAACATACCTGACCTATACCAAAAGCTTTATTCTAGTGCAGCGTTTGGTATTGTTCGATTGTTTTTGGGTGAGTTTCAAATAGAAAAAGATGGGAAAACAATCCCAATAAGTCTTTTTATATCACCGTCAGGTAATCCGAGTGCAAAGACTACACTAGACCTTTTATCTAAGATATCGAGTCGAGGAACCCTCGGTCGCGCAAGCGAGCTACCTACACCTCCAAGTATTACTTTCAGTACAGAACAAGGCTCGTCTTTTAGTTTGACAGATAGTGCTATGTCAGATTTGCAAGCGTTCTTGACTAAAACGATTGGTTGTAGCATAGATATAGTTTGATACGCATTTGAAGCCCTCTCAATACAGAGGGAGAACGGTTTTTACTATGACGTCTAAAAATCAATCTAGAGCAGACATTGCTTACCATGAGCGAAGTGCTGTTGACGCAAACGCTCAAGTAAGCTATGAGCCAAAGCCACTCCCCACTAGAAATAGTCAAGAACTTAAGGGTCGCTCTAGAGCGATATCTATGCTACAGAAGCATGGTAAAGCAAATTCAACAGCGTTAATGAATTTGTCAAAAGACCGTACCCATGAGGGTCTAACAAAAGCGCCACTCAACCTTGTAGCACAAGCGCAGTCTAGAAGTAGCTCTCGCGCACAGTTGCAAAAGCTTAGACCCAAGAGCCGTAAACTCGGTTTGATGCCTGTTGGTCGCGCCAAGTTTGATGCTGTACCCATCGCAACAATGATTTCGCTTTCCAATCAATTGGGGGCGGAGTTGGGTCTCAGGGTTGAAGCAGCGCAGTACCCCGGTTCGACAGCAAGCGCTCCCGCAACCGAACTTTTTTGTAAAGACCTATGGACTCTACAAGCGCTTGCGCTTTGGGTCACAGACGGTTTGTGTTATGCAGATCAGTTCCCATCAATGAAGAACATTGTGACTAAAAAAGGGCATAAACCCAATGATATAAGCCCCCTTATATCAGCGTCAGGTCATGCCTTATTTGATTTAAGTTCATTGCTTGGAAATGAGGTTTGGGGTCCTGACGGTATTTACGGTCGTCAAGCAGACTCCGTTCTTTTATCTTTCAATAGATTCAAGTTTAAGACAGCGGATTATGGTGTATTTGATACACAAATACAGACTTCAACAAGTACTCACGCTATAGCTCTTGAAACAGTTTTAGACCGTTTGTTTGAAGGCGTTTTTAGTACAAAGATAAGTACAAGCAGTCTTGAAGCAGGACCTGTTGCAGTACCCGCAGCTTGCGATGAATTATCTACCGCCGCCGCAGCAGCAGCCGAGGGGTGTGAGGTGCGTAAAGACACCTCTACAGGTGCTGAGAGAAAACCATATCAAGGTGAAGATCTATTAGGTAGTCGTGACGGTGAGTTGGGGTCTCCAAAAGCAAGCACCAAGTTCCCTTGGGGTTGGGTTATAGGTGGTGCTGTGCTTATTGGTGGCGCAACATGGTACTTTTGGCCTGAGTCCGACGAGTAATAGACCGTACGCAAAAGAGGCTACATGAGAGCTTTCACCCCATACGACTTAGAGATTTCAAACTATTTTGCGCGAAAAAATCGTATTAGATTAGGCGCTCGCCCTTATGAGGGGGCTACAAATGACGCGCCTTGTACATTAAAGACACTAGAAGATATCCGCAATCTGCAAGCGTTTGCTTTTTGGATTACGGATGGCTTTGTCTTTGAAAACCAATTCAAAAATGTATGGGGGTTAGTCAGTGCTGATTGCTTTTCTTTTTTGGATCCAACACCAGCTTTTGGTGAAGACGGTCGGCGTGTTGTTGATTTAGACTCTGTTTTCAGAGTTGTTGTTCCGGGTGTAGATGGGCGCTTACATGAGCAATCATTTAGTGTGATGGCAAACCTATTTCCTTTTATAGGCTTCAATAAAGGTAAGCTGTTTGGTCGAAGGTTTCCTCAAGATGGGGCTGTGGGAACGCTATTAAAGACAGGTGTGGGGGAGACAATCTCTCGACTTAGAAATGCGTTTTCAGAAAACAACTTCCAAGACACACGAATGTTGAACTTAAGGCAAGCGCTGTTAATTGGGTGTCCTTATGTATCAAGCATAGACAAGCCTTTTCTCAAAACTTGTGCGGAAGTAAGGTAGGGATAAGATATGTTCCAAAACCCCGACTCACGCAAAATGGTTGTGCGTAAACAGCCTCACTACTCTATCGAGCAGACCGTCGAGTTCATGAGAGACCTCGCAGAGGAGGGGCAAACCTCGCCTATTGTCCGCCATTTTGCGTTGGAAGCTATATCAAAGATAAAGCCTAAAGACGCGATAACGGAGATTGGAGCGCTCTATCATGCTTGTTGTCGAGATGTGCATTATGTCTCAGACCCGATTGGCGCGGAGTTCTTACAGCACCCTGAAGTCACAATAAAAACATCAGCAGGAGATTGTGATGATATGACAATTCTCCTAGCCACAACACTCTGTATGTCTGAAATCCTATCAATAGGACACCCTTGTAGATTTCGAATTGTGGGGTTCGATGGCGACGACTACAGCCATGTTTTTTTAGAAATCTATGTAAATGGTCGGTATGTAGCCTTAGACCCTGTAGCAGGACCTTCGACTGCGAGTATGTTAAAGCGGATTACTAAAAGTAAAGTTTTCGAGATTAAGATATAACAAAACGCTCTAAGGACACTCACACATGAGCTTACCACGCTTCCTAAAAATGACCCCTGAGCAAATAAAGCGTAGTAATCCACACGAACTTGCCTCCAAGTTTGAGGGTGTTATACATGAGCGAAACATCGTTCTATCGAAATCTGAACTTGGGGGCGCAGAGTATAATTGGGCGCTTCCTATTGGTTTAGGTTTAACATTAGGTTTAGGTCTTTGGTTTGTATCATCGAAATCTAATTGATTTCTTTTAGAAATCACTAGATAATCGCACAAGTATCTTTTACACAAACGAAATGAGGTTCCCATGTGTGGATGTGGTTCAACAACAGTAGCTGTAAGCAAGTCCCCTAAAGTTGGTTGTGGCTGTGGAGGCTCGACAAGTTCTTTGGGTGCTGTCAAAAAAGACTGTGGCTGTGGCTGTGGGGGGCGTGGGAGTTGCGGAGATTCTGCAAAGTCTCTAGGTTCCACAAAAACAATCTCCGTTCTAAGAGGTGTAGGGCAAGGACACCAATACGCCCCATCTACAGTAGTGTCTGCAAATGGGGGGAGCACAAAAGACGCTTTTATTGGTGTACTAACGCTAAGTGCGCTCTGTTTGGGGATCACCGTTTTGGTTCAAAAAGCCTCAAACTAAACCGCTCTACACAGAACAAGGTGCTTTTATGTTTTCTAGAAAACCATCAACAGGATTGTTTGATCCTCGGCAAGTGAATCAAGCTTGGCCTGAACCTAATGTGGACACCAATATCCCTTATACATGGGGGTTAAGTGGCTACAAGCATTTAGGCTACCCCACCCCAACCGACCCCAATACATTGTTGGCGGAACCCACAGTCGCGGATCGAACTTTATTTGATTCAAGTGCAGTAACTGCGTCTGCGTTCTTGGAAGCTGTGGGGTCTAATAAAATAACCCTCACAACTTCAGACCAAGGTCTTGTTGTAGACCCTAAGAGCTTAGAGGATTTACCTAAAGTACCCACACCACCTGTGGTAATTCAAACCCAAGAGTGTGAGTGTCCGCCACCTAAAGGAACACAAGCTACATACACAACAGACCAATCTTCGCCTGTACAGCCCACCACACCCAACAGTGTGGATATGACTGTTGTTGAGTCTACTTTAGCGGATAACTCCCCATACCTATTTAGTGGCTTATGTGCTTCGTCTGCTGTATTTCTACTAGGGGCGGCATATGAGGGTTATAGATTGTATAAGAATAAATCGCAGCGGACTTCAAGTTTTGAAAAATCACAGATGTCCGCAGGTACATACCTCGCATTTGGTAGTGTCGCAGGTGTCACAGCTTTGATACTCAAAACCACAAAAGTCAAAACACTTGCTGAAAGGGCGTAAGTATTATGATTTCAAGACAGGGGATTTTTCCCGCATATACAACACTTGAGGATGTTAGAATTGAATATCCCACACCAGCAAAAGCACGAACGATTGCTAGAAATCTAGACGATTTGTGGGCTACATACAACAACGGTCCTCACATCAATGTGGTCGCAGATCCGGGAAGTAAAGTTCCGCTTCCTGATAACGGATTCGACCCAAACAGTCTAAGCGAGACAGGCGCACAAAACACGATGTTCAATCGTGGTGTGGCTCAAGATTCAGAAGCAACGCTTCAAGAGCTAAAGTCTTTATTCCAAGCATCGTTTGATTCTGCGTATGCAGATAACGAGAGCTTCATGGAGTTATCTCCTGCGGGTATCAAGCAGGAGATGTATAAAACCTCAGTTGGGGCGCTCCTCATCTATAATGGGTCAGATAAGACCAAGCTACGAATCGCTGACGCGCTCTGTGCTATGCTCGACTCCGCATCAAAAGATTGGATCGGCAAGAATGTCATGAACCAATCAAAGGCGAAGTCCGAGATCCTAGGGTATCTAAAACCAAGCGACTGTATGCGTCAGATTGTAGCGTTTGATGGCAATAAAATCCGTCAAATGGTATCAAGTCAAACCTCTAAGGTTGACCATATAGATGATACATTGCTTCTGTTAGACCTACAACTCCCCTACATGGGGTCAACGATTGATACTTTCAGAGATTTTGCGTTAGGTATCAACATAGCTCAATGCAATCTAAAAGACATTGTCTTAGGTTGTATTTTATATGGGGCTGTAAACGACTCCATAATGAACGCTTTGGGGTATGTAGTGGAGGGTGCTCAAGGGGATACATACAAGAACCTAATGTCAGAGGTGTTCAATGAGTTCTATACGCTTGTGTTGAAAGAACGTATTGCTAACGCACAAGTTTTAGAAAAACTTATCAGTTCTATGTGTAAGGATTTGGACAACGCACACATAGATAGCTCAAAAGTTGAGCGGCTTGTACAGAGACAGCGTGAGTTATCGAATATCATTCAGACGTGTATGAGCGCGAAGCCTCGCTTTGCTATAAGCAAGCTCATCACAAAACAAGGCGTACGCTCCGAGTACATTGATTCTCTGCGCAAAGAACTCGTACACGCTAAATCTGTAATTCTGAAAGAAATCGCGCAGTGTCGAGATGGGGAGATTCGCGCAGCACTTTGTTGCGAGTTAAGAGTGTTTGAGGTCTGCGAGCGCTTTATCACCGCGCATATGCAAAATAAGGTTGATTCTAATTTTGCAAGAGACCTTTTTGTAGCGATAGATAAAGAGGTTACACACTCGAATATACCTCAAGTTGTTTCGAAGCTAGAAGCTTTGACGAAGCAGCTCGACGCAAAGAAGCAAGCGGAGGCTGACGCTCTCTCAAAGAGCATGCAGAACGCTGTAGAAAGCAATACCATTTCGCAAGCGGAACTGAACGCTTTGGCGATTATCTAAGTAGGTGTTAAAATGACACAGCGTACCCCTCGACAAATCCGCGCTCTTGAGTTGGTTTTATTTCAAATAGAAAAGCTTTCTATTTTGGATAACCAAATAAGTTTAGACCCTACGCAAGAGCGTGCTTCGAATCGGGAAGCTGTTGTTCAAGTATTGAATGAGGCGATACAAAGCCTCCCTAAATCAGACCAAACCCCAAGTTTTCTATTGGCTTTGTACAACAAGCGACAGACTATATTTCAATCGTATTTGATTGACCCTCATGTGATAGTTGAAACATTTTTCGAATCATTAAACCCAAATCAACACGATGTTGTTTTAAGCGATATTGAACAAATAACATTCTATAAGAACGCTATAGACTTCTATAAGACAACGCCTGACGGTACACTGCTTCCAAACATAGAATCTATGAGTCTCGCAAGACTGTTGGACCCAAATGAGATAACAACACTTGATGTTTTAAAAAATCGGATATACACACCGCTCACACTTGGAGACGAGCAGATTCCATTAGCGAGTATTGTTGCTCGCTTTCAAAATGGAGATTTAGTATTCCTTGAAAAGACCTCTGATTTAGCACCAAGTCTTATTGAGGGGGTACAGGATGTTATACACCCAGCTACAGTTTATTATGGGAACGGAGATAAAGCAACAAATGTTGCCGTGAGTCTTTATGATGGGTCTATTGTTGTAAATGCTCGTCTAAAAGATGGGTCTTTTGATTTAGATTCCATGTATAATCAGAACATAGACTATGGGTATGGGGGACAAGATAGCCCACTTGATTTAGCGTTTGATAAAAGTCGCCCTTACACATTCACTTCAAATGTGGGGTCTACATTTATACGCCAACCCGGACAAGCAGAGATTCCTAATAAAGACCACTTAATCAAAAAACTAGCGCAAGACTTTGATTGTTCAAGTTTAATACTTGACACATTGAAAGTTATTATTGATGAGATATTCAGTGAAAGTGAATATACAAAGTCTTTTTATGAAATCGCTTTAAATATTCCAAGTGTACTGCGTGTGTTCAATATAATGGGCTTCCCTCTATATTCAGCACAGACCCTAAGCGACACTTTTGTGTTTGCATATTCAAATGACTACGCACTCGCACAAAGCTTTTATGATTTTGTAGATAACAAGCTAAAAGCGACTGTGGCTTCAGACTTTACAACGAAATGTATTCAAGCGCTATCGGCTCTAAATGTCGCCACTTCCAATATTGATAGAAACAAATTTGAAAGTTCTATGGGGGAAGATCTCGAAGTCGAGTTTTACAACAATCTTTTCAGAAACGATTCGTTTTCTGAATTCAGGAATGAGTCTTTTGCTTTACAGCTTACACCTACGGATGTTGAGGCTGTACTTGCGGGGGAGTCGTACACACCCCCAACTCAAGTGCCAACTCCAAATTTAACGGTTGAATCTACCTTAGATATTTTGAACGACAAAACTGTACTTAAAACTTGGCTAGAGCAAGAGCGATTGAAGCTCGAATATGCTCAAGAAAGAACCAAATCCCAAGCTAAAGCTGTTTTTGTTTTAACAGCGTTTGCGGTAGCTTCTTATTTAGGCTATAGAAAGCAAAAAGAAGTATCAAAACTGCTTGCAATCTAACTAATTGCTTGCTTCAATGTGAATGACGCTCAAAGAATCAATCTAACAAATCTCATTTAGGAGTATCGACCATGAGATCATATACACCTCGGCATCACACCCGTTCAAACCCCGATCCTATTGAAGCTGCCACAAATGGCGCTGAAGTTCAAGTTCAAGTATCTCAATCAACATTTGGTGAGACTGCATATGCGTTTTTAAGAAGTGACACACTCCTTAAAAATCTAAGCATTTTTGGTGTGAACCCTACTACATGGGTTGAGTCTGTGAACTTGATGGAAGCCAACCGTGGTAGTGAACTTTATGGTGAACTACTGAATAGTTTCTTCCCAAAGACAGAGATCAAAAGTGAAGACGCGGGGGAAGCTTTTGCAGAGTTAGGCGAGGTTGAACTTACGGTCAGTGATGACGCTCTCATAAAGCGGTATGCGCAAGCACTTCTATCACATCCTGAAGTGTACTTCGATGACTTTATTCTTGAACCCCTCAAGTTGGAGGCGGAGGTTACAGAATTTTCAGACGAGATCGACGCCGAGAAAGGTGACCTCGCTGAAATCTATCGTGGGGTAGAGGGTCAAGTTTTTGTTGACTTGACAAGTGAAAGCCCCTCTTACGAGTATGTTGTGATTGACTCAAGCGATTTTATAAACTCCGAACCAAAGCCTATACTTGCTGTGTTGTTAGAGGATGCTGCTTTTGCATACTTCAACAACGAAGACACCGCAATCGTAGACGCGATGTTTCCTGTGTCTGCGACAAGTTCTGAGTTAGACGTACCGTTTGCGATTGTTGCACCAGAACTTTACAACTATCAATCCGAAAGCGGTGAGACAATACGTGCGGGTTTCTACGAGCCTATTCTCGATTTGTACGCATACATAAGCCTTCTACTTGAGAACGAACTCGCTCGCTTTGGTAGCCTTACTCAAGGGGCTTCTGTTAATTACCTACTTCGAGATGCTTTAACTACCGCCACACGAGTTCTTTACAATTACTATAGTCAAAATTCAAAAAAGTTTGCAGATAGATTCCCCGATAAGATTGCGTTATCTAATCTAATTCCTAGAGTGCTTCGTTTGTTCGATTTGGCTGAGTTCCCCACATACCGCTATGAGGCGCTCGTTGAGCTTTATGAGAGGGCTGCGGTACAGACGGTCGAAGGTACATTCGACCTCATGAGTATCTATAGTAGTCTCGTAGGTTCTTTCCACGCTAGACTTTGTATGCCTAAAGTCAAACCGATAGTACTTGCACAAATCCAAAAAGTATCTGATATCATTGTTGACGATACGGTCATTGACGGGTTTAACGGTTTGTGTGCATTGCCTTTTGATACACTAAGAAGCAAAC
>Ga0129333_10003376_pt1 | contig 14924 bp, 11 predicted proteins | sample CPB6_08_DNA_FD_94474 | JGI IMG/M metagenome (GOLD analysis project Ga0129333, IMG submission 94474) | Freshwater to marine salinity gradient microbial communities from Chesapeake Bay, USA - CPBay_Sum_0.6_0.8_DNA | ecosystem: Environmental > Aquatic > Marine > Coastal | place: USA: Chesapeake...
AAATTGGTATCGACTGATTCTCCATCGATCAATCCAAGCTTCATTTCGTTGATGGCCATATCGTAGATGGTCTTCTTATCTCCGGTGAGTAACCACCAGGTATCAGGATTGATCTGAAACCGCTGCGCCCAATACCGAAGTCGATCCAGTGAATCACGCTCCGGGTCTACACTGAAAGAAAGAAAATGAATTTTTCTATTGGTTCGGTCTCCTACCCGACTGCCATTGTGCAAGGTCTCGGCCACCCGCTTCATGTTCAGTGTCATTGAGGGGCAAATGGTGGGACAACGTGTAAAGAAGAAATCAGCTACAATGATCTTTCCCTCGAGACTATCCCAGGAGACCGTCTTACCCTCCTGATTCTGCAACGAGAAATTAGCCAATTGGTGCCAGACGGTATCTGATACACGCTTACCCCGTTTAGTAACCTGTTGAACAGAATCCGGAAAATAATGGCGAGGCAGTTGCAAAGCATCACCACTGTTGGCGTCTACAATAAAGTAGGCGATCAGCGGAATGATCAGCGCCATCAACAGGGCATATACAGCAGTCTTATTCAATGCAACTATAGCGTATTAGTGGCTACCCTTATGAGGGGTCGGCATCGTGGACTCTTTATAATGCTTATCGTAAGTATTACGAAGGTTCTTATAAGAGTTTCCGTCCCAGATAAAGGCACCGATGAACCAGATAAAAAGCAAGAGCGGAACCACAATAGTCATGATCATATTACGGATCTCATCACCCAGGTGCATAAAGACCGAAACGATATAATAAGCTTTAGCCAGGGTTAAAATACAAACCATGCCCTTGAACATCAGCACCAATAATTCATTAGGTGATTCGCCTTTATGGATATTATAAATAAGCAATCCAATGATCAGCTCTACTATAGTGATAACAGAGAGGAGGATCGTTGTATTTCTGACTTTCTTCTTAAAAGTGGCGTCGTCAGTATGATGCTGAAAGGTAACTTCTTCGAAAGCGGGATGTTGCATAGTATAGTAGTTTCTTGTTTCGCTAATTTATTTATTCGATCAGATCAGATAAAAGCAAAGGAATACGAATACCCATACCAGGTCTACAAAGTGCCAGTACAAACCTGCTTTTTCGATCATCAGGTAATGCCCTCTGCGCTCAAACACACCCTTTTGTGTCATCAATAACATAACAATATTGATGATAACGCCTGAGAATACGTGAAAGCCATGGAATCCGGTAATACCAAAGAAATAACCACCAAAGGCAACGGGCCCTTTTTCCCGCACGTGTAATTCAGCAACCTGGATCGAGTTGAGTAGCTGATCGTGCGAAAGGGTTCCATGATCGGCAGCTGCCGCTCCGTGATGTCCCAATTGTGAAAGCTTCAGAAGGGTTTCATGCGGTGTATTTTGTAAGGCAGCCATCACTTGTTCTTCAGGTACTAGTCTTCCCCATGGATTTCCGCGCATGCTCTGTCCGATGATATCGAGTTTGCCATCAGCCAATACCACATGCTCGCCGGTAATCAGGTGATGCCATTCCCAAGCCTGGCAACCCAAGAAAGCCGCTCCACCAATGATGGTCCAGATCAGCCACTTGACCACGCCTTTTTTATCGTTGTTGTGACCCGCATGTACAGCCAGCACCATGGTTACCGAAGAGATGATCAATACAAAGGTCATCACACTCACAAAGGCCAACGGCAGATTAGCATGCCCGGCACCAGGAAAAGCATTGAAAACCACATTGGGGTCGGGCCAAAAATTCTGGCTAAAACGGATCGTGCCATACGAGATCAGAAAAGCCCCGAAAGTAAAGGCATCACTCATTAAAAAATACCACATCATGAGCTTACCATACTCCATGTTGAAGGGGCTCTTACCGCCGGTCCACCATTTGGTCTGTTGAAGAGTTGCCGTTGTAGCCATACGTCAATGTTTCGTTTTCGTTAGTGTTGGTATCGTTCAATTACCGCCGATCAGCAAAAAGAAAAGCAACAGATAGATCCATAAGAGGTCTACGAAGTGCCAGTACATAGCTGCAATCTCGACAGGAACAGAACTATATATTTTAATACGTCCAAAAAAAGCTTTTGCCAATAGCATACTCAAGGCCACTACACCCCCTACTACGTGCAAGGCATGTAATCCGAAGATCACGTACAGGAATTGTCCGGCTCCTGATCCCCGAAAAGTGATCTGCTGGTCCCACAAGTTCGAGAACCCATTCCACTGCAGCACAACAAACAATACACCCAGCACCAACGTTACTCCCATCCACACCCGGTAGCGAGCCATTTCTCTTTCCCGAAAACAGCGCAGCGCCAGGTGTACACTCCCGCTGCTCAGCACAATGGCCAGAGTAGAAAACCAGAATACAGAAGGAAGGGTTACTGATTTCCATCCCACCTGGTTACTCTTTACAATAAATGCACTGGTCAGCCCGGCAAACATCATGATCAGGCTGCCCATCGCTACCCACAAGAGAAACTTGTGCGGATGCATTTTTGTAGTGGTCGTACTGTTCACTCTATTCTTCTTTTTTACACTGTCGTTGCCTTGCTCAGGAGTAAGGCAAACAAGATCAGCGGTAAATACAAATAACTTCCAAACATCACCAATCGAGCGGCTTTAACGTCCATGGTGCGATACAAATTGACACATCGCATGATCATGAACATGTTTGCCAAGATCACCATGGCGATTGCGATCAATCCCTGCAGGTTTTCGGTACTGGACAGGCCTGTGAAAAAAGGCAATAACGTTACCGGCACCAGCAAAAGAGAATACGCAATGGTCTGCATGGCGGTAAACCGAGTCGGCCCCTCCCGTGAGGGCAACAAGCGGAATCCGACTGAAGAGTAATCTTGATGTGCTACCCAGGCAATGGCCCAAAAATGGGGGAATTGCCAAAAGAACTGAATAGCAAATAAGATCCAACCTCCTGCTGAAAATTCATCTTGCCCGGCCACCCAACCGATCATACAGGGTAAGGCGCCTGGTAAGGCTCCCACCAACACGGCGATCGAATTGACTTTTTTCAACGGCGTATAAATAAAGGCGTAAAGGAATAAACTGAATGCTGCCAATAAGGCCGCGGCCCAGTTAAACCTCTCACCCAAGACCCATACACCTGCTATTCCGGTCAGGATTGCAAAAATCCATCCCTGAAGAGGCGAAAGTCGCTTCGCTGCAATCGGTCGGTTGGCAGTACGCTTCATCTGAGAATCGGTATCGCGCTCTACCACCTGGTTGATTGCATTTGCACTCCCGGTCACCAACATCCCACTTATAAAGAGCAAGAGTATCTCCAGCCAGTCATACTCGACTACCCGGGGGGCCAGCAGGTAACTGATCACACTGCTGAATACCACCATGATACTCAGCGAAGGTTTCATCAACATTATATAGTCCCTGATCTTCATGAATCCTTCGCCATTTTTCTTTCAACACTATTTCAAAACATCGCTGTCAGGTCGCTGGTAAGCGACGCTTCTACATCAATGTTTACTTTCATTCGCACCCACCGGCTCGGTCTGCGGAATAAACTCACGTCCATCCTTTCCGTAATCATAAGGCCAGCGATGTACTTCGGGAATATCTCCTTCCCAGTTACCATGTCCGGGATTTACGGGAGTAGTCCACTCCAGCGTATTGGCTCCCCATGGATTTTGTGTACGAACTTTTCTGCCCTTGTAAATAGAATAGAAGAAGTTGAACACAAACAAGAGCTGAGCAGCGAACACCACAATTGTTACAATGGTGATCATCTGATCGAGGTCTCTGAAATTATTAAAGTTGACCCAACCGCTTTTATCGAGATAACGGCGGGGTACACCGGCCAATCCCTGATAGTGCATAGGCCAGTAGATCAAATACGCTCCCACCATAGTCACCCAAAAGTGGATATACGCCATGGTATTGTTCAAATAACGTCCGAACATTTTGGGGAACCAGTGATATACCCCGGCAAACATGCCAAAGAACGAGGCCACACCCATTACAATATGGAAGTGTGCTACCACAAACATGGTATCGTGCAGGTGGATATCAATGGTAGAGTTCCCTAAGAAAATTCCGGTCAAACCTCCTGAGATGAATAAGCTTACAAAACCGATAGCAAACAATGCAGCCGGCGTAAAGCGGATATTACCTCGCCATAACGTAGTAAGCCAGTTAAATACTTTGATTGCCGAAGGCACTGCGATCAATAATGTAAGCAATACAAAGACCGATCCCAAGAAAGGATTCAGACCGGTAACGAACATATGGTGTGCCCATACCAAGAAGGCTAAGATGGCGATCGCGAACAAAGAACCCAACATCGCCATATAACCAAAGATGGGTTTACGGCTGTTCACAGACAGGATCTCAGAAACCATTCCCATGGCAGGCAATAGAATAATGTAAACTTCGGGGTGACCCAAGAACCAGAACAAGTGCTGGTACAAGATGGCACTTCCTCCCTCGTTAGGAAGTACTTCGCCGTTGATCACAATATCGCTCAGGTAAAAACTGGTACCGAGATTACGATCGAACAACAACAGTATAGCGCCGGAGAGCAATACGGGGAAAGACAATACACCCAAAATAGCGGTAAAGAATACGGCCCAGATCGTAAGGGGCATGCGTGTCATGCTCATCCCTTTGGTACGCATATTTAAAATGGTAGAGATGTAGTTGAGGCCCCCAAGCAAAGAAGAGACAATGAATAAGGCCATACTGATGAGCCACAGATCTGTTCCGATCTTTTGCCCATCGCCCGCTTGCTTCAACGCGCTAAGCGGCGGATACATGGTCCATCCACCCGAAGCAGGACCTGTGTTTACAAAGATCGAGGACATCATAACTACACTAGCCAAAAAGAAGAACCAGTACGAAAGCATATTAAGGAAAGGAGAGGCCATATCGCGTGCTCCGATCTGCAACGGAATAAGAAGATTCGCAAAGGTTCCGCTCAGGCCCGCCGTCAATACGAAGAATACCAGCACGGTTCCGTGCATGGTAACCAGACCATAATAGAATTCAGGTTGAATCTGACCCCCTTTGGCCCATTGCCCAAAAAAGGTTTCCAAAATGGGGAATGTTCTGTCGGGATAACCCAGCTGGAGTCGGAATAATACAGAAAACAGTCCTCCTACAATGGCCCATACAATACCTGTAATCAGGAACTGTTTCCCGATGGTCTTGTGGTCCATACTAAAGATGTACTTAGAAATAAAGGACTCTTGGTGATGTCCGTGCTCCTCGTGGTGCGTTGTAGCTTGGGTGGCTACAGTGGCAGTTGTCATCATTGTTTCACTCATTGTCTTCGTATTTAAAAGCGTTTGAACTAATTGATTCGGTTTTGGGCAACAGCCGATACCATGGGCAGAGCAGCTGAAGCACTGTCTTTTTTGGCGTTCGGATCTTTGTCAGGATTGGCGACCAGGTACTGTGGTTTCTTAGAGGCCAACCATGCATCGAATTCTTCTTGTGTTTCTACCACAATCGTACCGCGCATACTCCAGTGCCCCTTACCACACATCTGATCACAAGAAAGCTCATAGACAAAATCCTTATTGCCGGTTTTCTCTTTCATTTCCTTGGTGGTGTACTTGGGCGTAAACCACATGGTAGTGGGGGTACCAGGCACCGCATCCATCTTCATTCTAAAATGCACCAGTCCCACATCATGGATCACATCCTTAGCGCCGATCACCAGCTGTACCGGCTTACCGACCACCAAATGCATCTCTTGTTCTACGAATACGTCATCATGATTAGCCGGATCTTCCCATAACTGACCGGCAGGATTGCCGTTAACAGCGTCCACTTTCTTGAAATATTTTTTTCCCAGTACGCCATCGGCTCCTGGGTAGCGAAACTCCCAACCGAATTGTTTACCGACCACTTCTACCACCATCGCATCTTTAGGAGCAGGTCCGGTAATCTTAAACCAATAGAAAATACCAAAACCCACCAACACGGTAAGCACAATAGCAGGAATAACAGTCCAGATAAGTTCGAGACGATTGTTGTGCGGATAATAAAACGCTTTGCGGTTATCTGATTCCTGGTATTTATATGCAAACCAAAACAAGGCCACTTGCGTGCAAATAAAAACGACAGAAGTAACTGCCAGGGTAACGTAAAGCATCCTGTCGACCAGTTCTCCATGATCGGAGGCGGCCTCTCCCAAAATACGACCCTTGAGCCACTCGTTGCACAGGTACACGCCGATCAATCCGAAGACCAGAAAGCCCAGCAACATAAAGCCGTTTATTCGGTTCGATTGCTTGCGCGCTTTTTCGTAGCCCTTTATCTGTGACACATACTCACTGGCCTTGGAGATCTGCAGAATGATCACAAACACCAAAACCAAAATCGCAAGGATGAAAAATGTCTGCATAAATAATCGTCAGTTAAAGTTTCATGTATTCGTTTCGATAATTACTATGATCAGGTATGATGGATCAGGCTTTCTTTCACAAAGGGGTGATTACGGGCCAGCAACGGCGCCTTCGCAAGAGCCCTTGCCGTCACGAACATGATCAATCCCACAAATCCCAGCGCGATTCCCAAGTCATAAAGAATATTGGGCACCTTGTTGGGAGAAACAGCCGGGAACACCATTTGATAAAAATCGAGCCAGTGACCGAAGATGATCAGCACCGCCATAAGCGCTACGGTTCCATAGTTGCGTTTTGCATTGCGGGTCATCAGGATCAGCAAAGGAGCAATAAAGTTGATGATGAACATCAGCCAGAAAATACCCTTGTAGATACCATGGGCACGCGGCTGAAAATAAATAGTCTCTTCAGGGATGTTAGCGTACCATATCAGCATGAACTGAGAGAACCAGAGATACGTCCAGAATACAGAGAAAGCAAACATGAATTTACCCAGATCGTGGAGGTGCTCATTGTTCACATACTCCAGATAATCGTTGTTCTTTAAGAAGATCACAAAAAGGGCAATAAGGGCCATCCCCGAAACAAACGTACTGGCAAAGGTATACCAGCTGTACATGGTGCTGTACCAGTGAGCGTCGATACTCATCAACCATAACCAAGGAATAGAAGACATCACCGTTAAAGAGAACAACACGATGAATAAAGCGGCCCATACCGTATTGTTAAAAATATACTTCTTGCGCTCTTCGAGAGTAGCCAACGGTTCATTGTCTAATTTTCTGGACAGCTGACGCATCTTCCAACCCAACAGAGACCAGCCGGCGATCGTGATGATGGTGGCAATAGCGAAAAACGGCTTGTTCAAAAATCCTTTTTTATGAGACAGAATAGGATCATGTGCTACATGCTCTGCATCGGTCCAGTGGTAGATAGTATGATTATCGCCAAAAGCAATAGCCAGTAAGATCGCTCCACAGATAACACCGATCACCGGCACCACAGCCGAAATGGCCTCGGGTACTCTGCGAAAAGCCATTTGCCAACCGCCCCAAGCCAGGGTCGTAATGCAGATAAAGAACATCGAGGCGTTCACGATCAGCAAGAAGAACACACTGTTTTGCAGCAACGAGGCCCAAAAACGAGCTTGTTCCTTTGGGTCGCTACTGGAGCCACTGGTTACCCAAAGACCAATGATCGAAAGCAGACCGAAAGCCATCAGCGCCATAGAGATAGTCTGAAAACGCTTTGGAACGGTAAAAGTAGATCGGATAGCCATCATTCGTAATTTATATAATGCGTTAATACGTTTAGTTTCCAGAAGGAGCCGCTGCTGTGGTTGCTGCGCCAGTGGCTTCTTTTTGTTTTTGCTTGATGTAGGCTACAATTTCCCAGCGCTGCTTGGTGCTGAGCTGAGACCCATATCCTCCCATCAGATTTTTTCCATACGTGATAGAATGAAACATAGTTCCCTCGGCCATATTGAGCGCCAGCGGATCGCCGATCAGATTACGGGGAGCTGCGGTATAAGGACCATCACCGCCTTTCCATAACGGGCCGTTTCCGTCTAACTTAGTCCCGTGGCAAATACCACAATTGATCAAATAAATGCGCTCCGCCTCTGTCATATCGATACTGGCCGGATCGAGGAGATTTTTTACTTCGGCCGAACGAACATACCCCACAGAATCATTGGCAAATGGATAGGTAGCCATAGCACCACGGGCCATGGTTCCTTCTACCGGACGGGCATTATAATGCACACCGGCCTCTTGCAGTGCTGCAGTAGAGGCATAAGTTTCATAGGCGCGGCTGTAAGCCATGTCTGGCATATAGACACGTCCCTCTTCGCGACGCACACCACTGCAGGCAGCGAAGACCAGCGATAGTGCCAAGGTTCCGGTAAGTAGTTCGTTTTTTCTCATCGTCTGTTATTATAAATACAAGCGAATTAATTTTTTTCGAAGCGCATCTTATCGTTAGCATAGCTACCCAGCCACCAGCCCGTCTCTCTCGTCTCTACCGTTACATCGGTAGCACCGATCGATTGTAAAAATTGCTTGGCCTCGGCCTCGTTGGTAGAACTGGTACATTCCACTGCCATCACGAATGTGTCATCCGTAGAGCGAGGATTAAAATGATCTTTCTTTACAAAGGGGGCTAACTGGCAGAGCCAGCAAAACGTAAGCACCATCCCCACTGCTGCGAACAATACAGTCAACTCGAATGTGACAGGTATCCAGGCGGGCAATGAGAAGTAGGGTTTACCGCCAAAGTTGATCGCCCAGTCGATAGTCAGGGCCCAGGTGATAAAGCTTACAGCCGTAGTGGTACCCGTGATGCCATAGATAAAACCGGCGGTATGCAAGCTTGTATCACGCAATCCCATCTCTTTGTCCAGCCCATGGATAGGAAAAGGCGTGAACACATCATGCAATTTATATCCTGCGCGACGAACTTTTTTGACAGCAGGAAACAGCACCGCTTCATCGGTAAAGTTGCCCACTATAAATTTCTTTTTCGCCATATACTTTTTTTTCAATTTTTAATTAATGCTCATGAAGATGATGGTCGCTGAACTGCGTAACCGTATCTTCTTCTTCTTTGGTCATTTTAGCTTTGTAGTTCTCCCCATTCTTTTTCAAGATATGCTTGATCTCAGCGATTGCGATAACCGGGAAGAACTTCGAGAATAGAAAATAACAGGTAAAGAAAAGACCGAAGGTTCCCAGATAAAATCCTACTTCCCAAATAGTCGGCGTATAGTACGTACTCCATGAAGAAGGAAGATAATCGCGGTATACAGACGTTACGATAATTACAAAACGCTCGAACCACATTCCAATGTTCACCAAGATCGACATAAAGAAGGTGACAAAGAGGTTACGGCGCATGTTACGGAACCAGAAGATCTGAGGGGACAGCACATTACAACCCATCATCAACCAGTAGCTCCAGCCATAGGGGCTGTCGAGGTTCAAGCGGTTTTCTTTAAAAGCAAACCATTCGTAGTCAACAGCACTGTACCAGGCCATGAACAGCTCGGTGAGATAGGCGATACCGACGATCGATCCCGTAAGCACAATTACTTTATTCATTACATCGATATGCTCGATGGTGATATAATCTTCGAGCGACAACACTTTTCGGGTGATCAACAATAAGGTTTGCACCATGGCAAAACCCGAAAAGATAGCCCCGGCTACGAAATAAGGTGGAAAGATGGTAGTGTGCCAGCCGGGAACAACCGAAGTAGCGAAGTCAAACGATACGATCGTGTGAACAGACAATACCAGTGGTGTACTTAAACCGGCCAGTACCAACGACAGGGCCTCATGACGCTGCCAGTGTTTGGTAGATCCTGTCCAGCCAAAAGAGGCTGCACCATAAAAGGCTTTTCTCCACTTTAGTTTAGCCCGGTCACGCAGTGTAGCCAGATCGGGAATCAACCCCGAGTACCAGAAGAGCAGCGAAACGGTAAAGTAAGTAGAGATTGCAAATACGTCCCAAAGAAGAGGAGAATTAAAGTTCACCCACAGTGGTCCGCGCGAGTTAGGATAAGGAAATACAAAAAAGGCATTCCACACACGTCCCATGTGCCAAACCGGAAACTGTCCGGCGCACATTACTGCAAAAATGGTCATGGCCTCAGCTGCACGATTCACTCCGGTTCTCCAACCTTGACGGAACAGCAACAAGATGGCCGAGATCAGCGTACCCGCGTGACCGATACCTACCCACCAAACGAAGTTGGTGATGTCCCAACCCCAACCGATAGTGCGGTTCAGGTTCCACTGACCGGTACCGTAAATAACTTCGGTGGTCACTGAAATAATACCGAACAGAAGCAAGACCAATGAGATCAAAAATCCGGTCCACCAAAGACGGGATGGTTTGGCCTCTACGGGGCGACAGATATCCTCTGTTACCTGGTGATAGTCCTTGGTTCCATCGACCAACGGAGATCTAACCTGTGATTCGTATCGGAGTAATGACATAGTTGTGGTTGATATTGTGGGTTCAGGTATTAATGATGACCAGCTTCCGTTTGTGTAGCTTCATGCGCAGGAGCGGCATGGTGTGAATCCGACTCGATGATCTCGTCGGTGTTACGCACCTTGGCCAGATAGCTTACGTTCGGCAAAACGTGTAGCTGTTCCAGTACATAGAAGCTGCGGTTAGTATTATTGGAACGCACCGCATTGATAGTGCTGCTTGCATCATGTACGTTACCAAAAACAATAGCGTTAGAGGCGCAAGCTGTTTGACAAGCTGTTTTGGCTTCGCCATCTTTCAACGGACGGTCTGCTTTTTTCGCCTCGAGTTTAGCCGCTTGCAAACGCTGGAAACAGAAAGAACATTTTTCGATCACTCCGCGAGAGCGAACGGTTACATCGGGGTTCAACACCATGCGAGTCAGGTCGTCATTCATCTGCTCTACCACCGGATCGAGCTTACCGACAAGCTGTTGGTCGCGGTTATTGGGGAAACTATCGGCCCCGGTATAATCGGCCCAGTTGAAGCGACGTACCTTGTAGGGACAGTTGTTCGCACAATAACGGGTACCGATACAACGGTTATAGGTCATCTGGTTGATACCTTCTGAACTATGGTTGGTAGCCGCTACCGGACAAACGTTTTCGCAAGGGGCATTATCGCAATGCTGACACATCATAGGCTGAAAGACCACGCCTTTCAGTTCATCAGGATTATTAGCATCACTTACAAAATAACGGTCAATACGCAACCAGTGCATGTCATGAAAACGAAGCACTTCGCTTTTACCGACGACCGGAACATTATTCTCTGCATGACAGGCCACCACGCAAGCTCCACAACCATAACAGGCATTCATGTCGATATTCATTCCCCACTTGATGCCGGGTTGATCGTGCGTGGGATACAGCGTACCTTCTTTACGAAAATCGGTAGTGGACCCATCTTTGCTCTTACCATAGGTCTCTTCGAGATGATGACGATAGTCAGGAATCACCGAAGGATACTTCTTAAGAGTAGCCAATGTAGTTTCACGCACCACCTCTACACGATCCTCATACGAGTTGTGGATCTGCATTTGCGCCACTTTCTCTTTGCGCTTGGCATCAGTTACAGTGGCCACCGTATTATAAGAAGTGCCATTATCGGTGCGGGAGGTAAATACGTAGGCGTTCTGTCCGACACCGGCAGCGGTGCGACCTAATTTTTCACTGCGGCCATACCCGAGGGCTACTGCGATCGTGTTGGACTGCATACCCGGAATGACCAGCACTGGCAATTCGATCTCTTTATTACCTACAGTGATCTTTATTACAGGCTTTTGGGGATAATATTCGTAATTATTGCTTTCTTTCTCGGTACCGTTCAGCAGGTTAACGCCCAACAAGTCTTTGGCCATCGTCATACTGATCAAGGCGTAGTTACCCCAAGTGGCCTTAGAGATGGCATCGGGTAATTCTTGCAGCCAAGGATTAGTAGACCCGGTACCCGTACCAATGGATGTCTTTTGATATACTATCAGTTCAGTGCCGTTGACAGCAGGAGCTGATGTAATGGCTTGAGCCGCACCGGCCAGTGCCGCGCTGCTGTAAGAGCCTGCGGAAATCGCAGTAGCTTCTTCTTTCAGTCCCACCTGAAGAACCGTGTTGAAGGCCGCCTCTGAACCCAGCTCACTGATCCATGATTTCTTAAAATACTCTTCGTAAGAAGTATCCTTGCCGCTCCATTTTAACAAAGAAGTTTGGAACGCTCTTGTCTTGAACAGTGGATAAATAGTGGGCTGAATAAAACTGATCACACCGGCTTTGGGAGAAGCATCTCCCCAGCTTTCCAGATAATGATGTGATGGGATCACAAATTGACAGAGCTCGGTGGTCTCATCCATACGCTCCCCAAAAGATACGCTCACCTTTACTTTGCTCATGGCAGCAATAAAGGCGGCCGCATCGTGATATGTGTAAGCAGGATTAGCACCGTAGATCATGATGGTCCCCACTGTACCGGCTTGCATGTCGGCAATGAGTTGCTCAAACTTGCTGTCGATGCCGTTGCGGTAATTCACAGGCTTGCCCCAATCGATCGTTTTTCCATAGGCGCCAACAGCATTATTGATCGCATTGACAACAACCTGAACATTTTTATCGTTACTGCCGCATACAACAAGCGAAGCGCCTCTGTTTGCAAGCAGATCAGCCGCAGCTTTTTCGATACCGGCCTTTAGCTTGGCATCTTTGATTCCGTTTACAGGAGAGCCCGATACAGCAGACAACAGGGCCAGTGCGACTAATCCGGTTTCAGAAGGACGACAGACAAAACGTTCATCGGCGCTGGCACCCGTCATGCTTAAGTACCCTTCGAACTGGTAATGTTTGCTCATCGATGGATTTTTCTCATCGATCTTTCTTCCTACAGCATACCCCTTTGCAAACTCTACTGGGCTTAACCAACTGCCCAGAAAATCGGCACCAAGACTCACTACTACTTTGGCCGCCGCAAAATCATAAGAGGGAAGACGAGAACCAAATCCGGAGGCCTCATTGGCGAGCAACATGCCGCTGTACGAAACAGCATCGTATTCAATATGCTCAAGACCGGGATATTCAGCAATGATCTTTTTGGTGGTACGAGAATTGATGGTGCTGGTCAGCAAGACCTTTTTACCGGTTGCATTTTGCATGGCATCGGCAACCAGTTTATCGAACTGTTCGAACGTAGGCACTTCTTCGAAACGGGCTTCTTTTCCGGCACCCACTCTCTGTTGCGGAAAACGAAGACGGTGTGTATCGTAAAGATCCAAGACAGAAGCCTGCACGCGGGCAGAGGTTCCGCCACCAGTAAAGGTGCAACTATCGTTGCCTTCTATCTTGATAGGACGACCGTCACGTACTTTGGCAAGTACGGGAACTACATCACCCTCTTGCACAAAAGTGGTGGCATAGTATTGAGCCACCCCGGGAATGATATTCTCGGGACGGTTGGCAAAGGGAATCGCTTTTTTGACAGGGATGGTACAACCCGCTGCAATCGTGGCCGCGGCGGTGCTGAATCCGAGGTACTTTAAAAAATCCCTGCGGGGCGCTTTGGCATCGAGCAGACCTTTGTCGTCGAAGCCCTCAAAAGGTAGTTCTTCGCGAAATTCGTCTTGCTGTTGCTTGGCAAACTGCTCGCTTTCATTCACCTCCCCGAAACTCTGCCAGTACTTTTTTTGGCTCATAATATCCTTAGTTGGTTGGGTTCAAATTTGGATCAATAGTGACATTTCTGGCATTCAAGACCGCCGATATCCTTGACGGTTACGCTGTCCATTTTGCCAGATTTGATATCATTATGAAACTTTTCGTAGATGCTATAGAACTTATTGCCTTTGGTGCTGTCATAGTTGAATTGCACCTTGGTTTCACGGTGACAGTTGATACACCAACCCATGCTCAGGTCGGACACTTGTTTTACTTCGTCCATAGCCTGGATTTCGCCATGACAACTCTGACACTGGACCTTGCCGGCATTCACGTGCTGGGCATGGCTGAAATAAACGTGGTCGGGCAGGTTGTGGATCTTGATCCACTCGATCGGCTTGGCCATAGAGGGATCCCACTTATTAGGATTATTGGGGTCGAATCCGGCAAACTCATAGAGCTTCTGGATCTCGGCTGTTCCGTCAATTTCGTTTCCATCCTCGTCGAACAACTTGGGTCCTTTTTCATAAGCCTGTATGGCTTTGTGACAATTCATACAAGTGTTGACAGAGGGAATAGCAGCGTGTTTACTTTGCTCTGCGCTACCATGGCAATAAAGACAGTTGATCTGATTGATGCCGGCATGCACCTTATGAGAATAATAGATCGGCTGAACCGGTTGATAATCCTTTTGGCGACCCAGTCCGATGGCGCCTTTGGCAACCATATATCCCCCGAATACAAAAAAGACGATGGATACGATGGCGATATTTTTCTTATTGCGCCAAAAAGGGATACCCTCGGGAAGCACTACCCCCTCTGACTGATCTGAAAGTTTCTTCAGGTTACTGTTGACCTGCATCAGGATCAGCGCAATAACTCCCAGCAATAAAGAAATAATGCCAAACAATACAGAGTTTTGATTATCACCTCCTTGCGAAGCTTCTCCAGTCCCAGCAGCAGGAGCCGGGGCTGGCTTAGCAGCCTCATTGATATAAGCAACCAGATTACCTACGTCTTGAAGAGTAACATCCGGAAAGGCGGTCATCATTGAACCATACTCGGCTTTAAGGCCCTGGGTGTAGGGATCCTTAGCCATGTAGGCAGCCGGATTATTGATCCAGGCCAGCAATTCTTTGTGATCGGCCCACTTGTGTCTCTCCTCCAATCCGGCCAGTGCAGGTCCGGTTGCTTTTTTGAGCACATTGTGACAAGAGGCACACTTGCTCATAAAGACGGCTTTTCCAGCGGCAGCATCTTGCGCGCTACTAAATGAAACAGATAAAATCAGAAGGGAAAAGAGAAAAGCGGTCAGATGTTTTAAGGCAGCTTTTTGGGACATCATATTCGCAGTTGATATGGAATGTGGATAAATAGCT
>Ga0129333_10003378_pt1 | contig 14919 bp, 15 predicted proteins | sample CPB6_08_DNA_FD_94474 | JGI IMG/M metagenome (GOLD analysis project Ga0129333, IMG submission 94474) | Freshwater to marine salinity gradient microbial communities from Chesapeake Bay, USA - CPBay_Sum_0.6_0.8_DNA | ecosystem: Environmental > Aquatic > Marine > Coastal | place: USA: Chesapeake...
AACTAATCCTACTTTAAACATAGGACGTATTGTTGCATTGGCCAATGTAAGATTGGCTCCTGGTGTTGAAAATAGCCAGGCTGGGTCATTTGGTGGTAGGGATTTACAAAATCGTATGCAGTTGCTACCGATAGGATTTGATATTATTTCAAATCAAGCTGCTACAGTCGAAGTTCGTTTAAATTCTACTTTAGTTGGTACTAAATGGCAACCAGTAGCATTTTCAAGTCTAGCGCAGTATGATGCGTCGGCAACTGATATTATTGGTGGTGACATTGTATTTGCTAGTTCAACACCTACGCCATCTAATACAACAGCCAATTCTTTACAGGTTTCCACATATGACCTTAAAGCAATTAGAGAACTAAACAATAGTATTTTAGGCGGTGATAGAACGTACCCAGATGGACCTGATGTTTATACATTCTGTATTAAAACCAACCCATCTATTGCTTCAACCACTTGTGATATTACATTCCGCTGGCAAGAACAGCAGAGTTAAAAAAAAAGCCCCGGAAGGGGCTTTTTTATTCGTATTTTGTATAATCTACATGTACATTAGGAGCATGCCTTAACATCCATTGCTCCATTGCTTCTTTACATTTGGCTAGATGTTGTTGAGATTGAACATGATCAAAGTGACTGTTTTTAGCAGCACCCCTAAATCCCATTGCTACTGATTCGTCAAACGTATATACAGCAGATTTAAGATCTTCAAATAATCGTTGTCCTTCAATTCTTAGTTCGCCTACTTGTCCGGCTACACCTAGTTGAAATCTTTCACAATCACCTTTAAATCTAGGTAAATCTTGTATCCTGCTTAACATAGTTTTCCTTTATAAATATAATATTATGCCTAGTTTATTTAATTCAGAGTTAGAACCGTTCCTATATATTTCTGGTAGTTATACACTTGATGAATTCTCTACCACCGAATGGATAGGTTGTAAGTATATGATAGTAGGAATTTCATCATCGGGCATCAGCGAAATAACTGAGTTTTTGGTTATACATGATTATACATCTGCTAGCCTTAGTAATTTAATTGTTACTAGTAATAGAAAACCTAACATAATGACATTTACTGCTGCTGTTTTAAGAGATCATGTAAGATTAACAATGACAGGTACTTCATCTATCAAAGTTAAAGTATACAAAACATTAATACCAACACAATGACATTTACAACAACTTATAAAACACTTTTTGGAATCGCTGAACCAGTTCAAACAGATAATCCTGTAACAAAAGGGTATGTTCAAGAACAAATTGGTGACATCGATATTCAGGATCAACTAGAAACTATTTTAGATCAAGTTCAAGTTGTATTGATCGGAGACCTAGTATCTGAAAGTACTGCTACCATACCTCCTGTTATTATGACAGAGGGAAATTATACTAGAGTTTTTGTTGACCAATTTGGCGAAATAAGATCTGGTACTAATTTAACTTTTACATCTGGCAATGTACAAGGTACTCTAAATGGTGGAAGTGTTATACTTAACTTAGTACCTACAGGTGTAACAGCAGGAACCTATGGAAATTCAACTACAGTTCCTGTGGTTACTGTTGACTCTAATGGTAGAGTTACTAATGTAACTACCTCTTCGGTAACAGTAGATACTGATTTTGTCTTAGCGGCTGATACAGGTACATCACTATACTCTCTTAATCAACAACTGACTATACAAGGAGTTGCTAATCAGATTAGAACAGTTGTAACAGGAACTACACTTACTATAAGTTTGGCCAATGATTATCTAATTTTTCCAGGAACAATTACAGCATCGGCTATCACTGCTAATACTGTTACTTCAAATGGGGGGTTCGTAGGCAACATTGTAGGAAATGTAACTGGCGACGTAATAGGTAATGTTACAGGAAATATTGTAGGAAATATAACTGCCAGTTCTGGTACATTTCAAACTCTAACTGCTAGCGGTATCAGTACACTAGGAACCATAGCAGAGACCATTAATACTAAAACAGGCGCATTTGGGACAGTTATACATGATTTTTCACAAGGAGCCATATGGTATCATACAGGTGTTACAGGTAATTTTACTGTTGATCTCATTCAAGTTCCTACTACTACAAATAGAGCCTTAGGTATCACCTTCATTATAGATCAGGGACCAAATGGTTTTATACCAAATGCTCTACGTATAAATGGAACAAGTCAAACAATTAGATGGGTTTCAGGTAGTACACCAGTAGGCACAGCACTAAAAACAGAAATGGTGACCTTCGCTATGCAAAGAGTAAACAATGCTTGGATAGTAACAGGTAGCCTAGCCAGTTTTGGATAATTATGCCTTTTACTTCAGGATTTAAATCAAGTTTTGTAGCAGATGGTAGAGGAAGACTGGTTGGATTTTCTATAGATACAGGTGCTGTCTCTCCTATTATTATAAATGGTAAGAAAATATATCTATACACTACACCTAGCACAAGTTATACCTTTGAAGTAAGATCAGGATCTAGGCCAGTAAAAGTAGCGGCCATAGGTGCAGGAGGAGGATATGGAGGTGCTGACGGTGGATTTGGCGGATCGATTGGTGGAAGTGGTGGAAAAGTTGAGGGTGACGTAGTTTTAACTAAAGGTATTTACACAATAGGTGTAGGCGGTCGTGGTGGCGATGGTGCTAGTAATGTAGCAGGAACTGGTGGTGGTGGTCCTGGAATTAACGGTGGTGCCACAGGTGGTGCTGCTGGAGGATCTGGTGCATCTGGAGGAGGGGCCGGTAGTGGAGGCTGGAGTGGATTAAGTAAAACTGGCACATTTTTAATTGTTGCTGGTGGCGGAGGAGGTGGCGGTGGCGGCCGTTGGGAATCGGGCGGTGAAGGAGGTGGATCTGCCCTAGGTCCAGGAGGAGGCGGCGGTGCTGCACAAGTAGATGGTGTCAATGGCAGTAACTTAACCGGAGCGAATGGGGCAAACTTCGGCGGTGACGGCGGTGGATACGGAGCAGGTGGCGGTGGCTATTTCGGTGGTGGCGGACAGAGAAGTGGCGGTGGAAACTTTGCTGCTCCATCAGTAACTAACACAGTTTTTACAAATGGCACAGGCGGTGGATCGGCGCAACAGGTTCTCATAGAAGGCAATACCTATACCGCTGGCGCAGAAAGAGGTGACGGCGCTTTCATTTTTTGGTTTTAAAATTAAGATAAATATTCACTATGACAACAATAAACACAGTTCCTTATACATTAGTCAATGTCGATCAATATGGCAGGGTTACTGCAGGAACAAATTTAGAGTTTACAGAAGGAAATGTACGAGGTTATATTACAAGTTCTACTGTTACACTAAATCTTTATCCAGATAATTATACAACTGGGACATTTGGAAGCAGTAATCTTATTCCACAAATAACTGTAAGCGATAAAGGTATCATTACAAATATAAGTAACCAAGTTTTCTCTAACTTGGCCACTATAAATCTAGTAGGAGATTCTGGCTCAGGTGCAATAGCAATGACTAGCACATTTACTATTGTAGGGGGTAATGGTATAGCCACATCAGTGACTGGAAGCACTATTACTGTACAACTTAGTCAAGTATCTACGCTGGGTAATATCATTACAGATAGTATTACGGCTAACACTGTGGCATCCAATGGTAATTTTTTGGGTAATTTAATAGGTAATGTTCAAGGCAATGTGTTTGGAACCGTTACAGGAAATCAAAGTGGTGGCTTCGTTTCAGGAACTAGCGCAACTTTCACATCTACACTATCTGTATCTGGATTAGCATCAGTTGGTGCATTTTCAGAGATAATGACCACAAGAGTGGTAGGCAATGGTATATTAGAACACGATGTAAGAACAAGTTCAATTTGGTACTATAGTACACTTACAAGTAACATTACTGTTGACTTTACAAATTTACCTACAACAAATAACAGATTATATTCATTTGCTATTGCTGTACAGCAAGGAGCAGTTACATATTATCCAGATGCTGTAAGGATAAACGGAGTTGCAACAACAATTAAATGGCAGGACGGTTCTTTGCCATTGCCCTTGGCAAATAAATTAGAAGTAGCAGGATTTACAGTTTATCGAGTGTCTAATGCCTGGCAAGTCACAGGCAGTTATACTTCTTTTGGTTAAAAATTATGCCTAAAGTTGGATCACTTGTAGGAAACAGGTCTCTATATAAATTACAGGCGCATCTTCCTCCAAAAGGACAATCTGCTTATTACTCTCCCGGTACTTATACCTTCGTGGTTCCAGATAATGTCTATACCATCAATGTAGTCTGTGTTGGTGGCGGTGGTGCTGGCAGCGGCTATGGAGGTGGTGGAGGTGGTCTGGGTTATAAAAATAATATTCGTGTTATACCAGGACAAACATTTACACTGGTCGTAGGGGATGGCGGTGTTTCGGTTGACACAAGTGGACAAATGAGTTATTTTAGTACATCGACCCTAGTTAGGGGTGAAGGTGGACTAAGAGGAGGACTAAATGGCCTTGGAGGTAGTTTTTACGGTGATGGCGGCGGGGACGGTGGACAAGGCGGAAACCCTGGTATAGGAGCAGGTGGGGGCGCAGGTGGATATACCGGTAAAGGCGGCAGAGGCGGTACTACCAACGGTGGGGCTAGCACAGGTGATGTAGGCGGATCATTCGGACAATTCGGTGCAGGCGGTGGAGGTGGCGGCGGTTGTGCTTGTTGGACAGGTGGTGCTAACGGACATTGGACCAATAGTAGCGGTGGAGGTGGCGGTGTAGGACTGACAGGACAGGGTGCTAATGGTATTGGTCCTACAAATCAAGGTTATCCTGAATATTGGGGCGGCACAAGCAACGGCGGTGGAGGTGGTTCAAGCGGCACAGATGGCGGAGCCGGTGGCGGCGGATTTACTGGTGCCTTGGGTGGACTAGGCGGGTTGCGAGGTGGTGGTAGCGGTGTTAGCACTGGAGGAAATTGGGGATATGACAAAGGACCTAATAACAGTGGTGGTGCTGGGGGCGTAAGAATAATTTGGGGAAATAGTAGACGTTTTCCATCTTTAAATACAGGTGATGTATAATATGACAATGTTTGTAAAATTAGACAATGGTATACCTACAGGTTATCCTATAACGTTAGATAATATGAGGTATTTGTACCCTAATAGAAATTGGAATGGTATAATCACCCCTCAATCAATTTCAGATATACCATATGCGTTGTATGAATTCACAACTGCTCCCACAGTGAGAGATAGGTATATGAAATCCATAGAGGGCGCTCCTATCTTAAAAGATGATAACATTTATTATCAAAATTGGGTCATTGTGGAAATGACCGAAATAGAAAAATTAGAATGGGATAGAGTATTAGCACAAAGGATTAGGGCAGAAAGAGATAGACTATTAGCCAAGTCAGATTGGACACAATTGCCAGATTGTACACTTAATCCTATTGATCAGGCTAAGTATAGAGAATATAGAAAACAACTTCGCGATATAACGGACAGACCTAACTTTCCACATAATTTGATAAGGCATGCAACAATGGAAGAATTTAAAAGTCAATTAGTGTATCCTTTAGACGCACTTAATGGACTGGCAAGAGTACAATTTGAACAAGAACAATACGCAAAATATCTAACTGGGGAGCCAAACGTTTTAGATGTAGATCATCCCCTTTTATGAAAAATATAACAGTAGTTGGTGGCGGTACCGCAGGATGGTTTACCGCTTTATTAGTTAAAGAATATTATCCACACGCAGATATTACACTTGTAGAAAGTGAAGAAATTGGTATACTAGGAGCAGGGGAAGGTACGACTCCTCATTTTATGTCTCTGCTTAAAGAAATAAAGATATCTTTAACAGAGGTAATAAGAGAAGCCGATGCTACAATAAAAAATGGAATAAGATTTATTAATTGGAACGGAGACGGTAAGGGCTATTTCCATAGTTTTAATCCAGATGACAATCTTAATCAGTTCACAAATTTTACAGTATTAGTAGCACAAATTAAAGAATATCAAAGATTAGTCGATATAGACTATGCCTGTAAAATTACAGATTTTGATCTTGTTCCATTTACTCTTGATAAGTCTAAAATAAATTACGGTCAGGATCCATTTACTTTTTTTACTAAATCTAGTAGTTTTGGTATTCATTTTAATGCTAGAAAATTTGCTCAATTTTTAAGTAAAGTTGCGCAAAATAGAGGAATAACTCGTATAGAAGGTAAAATTACTGAAATCTATAACGACGAACAGGGCAATGTTAAATCTTTGAAAATAGACACACAACAAGATGTTTTAGAATGTGACTTCGTATTTGATTGTTCTGGATTTGCTAGGTTATTTTTAGGTAAACATTATAATATACCTTGGCAAGATTACAGCGATGTTCTACCCATGAACACAGGTTTACCTTTTTTTATTCAACATGACAACAATGTGACTCCTGAAACTAAATCAATAGCAATGAAATATGGATGGATTTGGCAAATTCCTGTGAGAGATAGATACGGATGTGGTTACGTGTTTGACAGTAATTATATAAATGAAGATCAAGCCCTTGAAGAGGCTGAAGAATATTTTGGTATGAAACTTACTGTTCCTAAAGTTTTCAAATTCCGTGCAGGAAGTTTTACTAAAACTTTACATAAAAACTGTTTGGCAATAGGCCTAAGTCAAAGTTTTGTAGAACCTTTAGAAGCAACTAGTTTATGGGTGGCCTATTCTAACCTCAGCGATTTTTTAAATTCGAATGGTTTGTTTGTTAAATCAGAAGTCTTTCAAAAGGTCTACAATGAAAGATGTTTGAGGAAAAATAATGATGTAAGAGACTTTCTCTATTTTCATTATCTTACTAAAAGAAATGATTCTCCGTTTTGGCAGGAGTTTAGAAATAAACATAATATGATTCCTAGTCTAAGTGATGACCTAGATTTAATTAATCAGTTTTCAAATATGAAACTAAACAATACATTATTTGGTAATGGAAGTTTCATGCAAGTTGGATACGGATTAGGCTTGATAGACGAAAAGAATTATGAAAAAACTTTTGATCTTATTGAAAGAGAATTTGCTAGAAATCTAAGAGATAATTCTGAAAATCAACAAAATTTAGTATTACAAACCTGTTGGTCACATAGAGCGTTCATAGATTTTTTATCAGATAGATGAAAAAAATTGAAATATTTAACTCGTCTATTCTAATATTAGAAAACATAGATGTGACTCCTTATGACAAAACCAGCGAATTCTATAAACAATTAGATAGAGAACTTAATCATAGTAAATCAGTTCCTATAGAAGCATATGGTGGATTATATCAAACCTTTGAAAATGAACTGTATAATGTAAAAGATTTTGATAATTTTTTTAATCTGCTTTATCCTTCCGTAGAAAAAGCCAGGAAATCTTTTGATATAGAAAAATCTGTACTGAGTTTTAGACGATTATGGGTCAACAGAATTTTTACTAATTGTCAAAGTTTTACTCATAATCATTTCAGTGTAGATCATGATCCATGTGACCTAGTAGGAATTTTTTATTTTATCAGTGAAGGACATAGTGCTGACCTTGTGTTTACTAATCTTACAGAAGTAGGAAAATTTGCTGACCAAATCCCGCCTGCTAACAAAGAAATTATTAAAGTAAAAACAGGAACTTTTGTGTTTCACAAACCTGAAATTTATCATGCTGTCAGTAAACATAACTCCGACATACCAAGAATCTGTTTTGTATTTGAATTTAATTTCTTAGACGAAAACGAAATAAAGAATAATGATATTTTAATATGATTAATTACCCAGTAACTATAGTTGATAACTTTTTGGATGACCCCGAGGCCTTAAGGAAATATGCGTTAGGATTAGATTATAAACCAGAATCTAAGGATAGTGATTATCCCGGACTACGATCTGATAGACTAGATCTAATAAACTTAGAACTTTTTAGGAAAATAGGGAACAAAATAGTAAGACTATTTTACTTTACTAATAATAAGGCTATTTTGTGGAATTGGGTGGCAGATGCTTATTTTCAAAAAGTAGGACTTGACAACGGAAATTTAGGTTGGGTCCATAGAGATAGAGATATATGCTTAACTGCCATTGTATATCTTAACCCAGACTTGACAGTGGGCACCACAATTTATAAAAAAATAGATACATTAGAAGATAGTATGAAAACTTTCTGTAATAATCGTATTAATCAAACAATAAATGAATTAGATAGAAAACTTTATAATGAAAAATATCAAGAAACAATAAAAGTTTCTGGGTTGTACAATAGGCTATTAACCTTTGAAGGAACTTGTTATCACGCTCCTCAAGATTATGTGCCTAACTCAACGGATGACTTTAGACTTACATTGATTTATTATTTCAAACATATTATTGTTAATTACGATGGTTACATACAGTCTCCGTTGACTAGGATGTATACCGGAGAATCATTTGATTCTATATGAATAAAATTTTAGAAAATAAAGATTACAACTACAATCTTTATCAATTTGATTACATTTTAAAAAATAAACAGCATTTTATTAAGGATGCGGAATTGGCACAAGAAAGATTCTTGTATAATTTTCCATCAATGTCATCAACAAAGATGTATCGTTATTACAATTTTTTCAGTTTAACAGCAGGATCTATTTCTTATTCAGTATTGTTTAGACATATCAAAGATGTTGTTAGAGATTATTGTAATCATGATGAACCATTATGGTTACAATCATGGATTAACTTTCATAGATCTAATCAACTGTTAGACTGGCATCAGCACAGTGATTCTACTTTTCATGGTTATGTTTGTATAGAACCAAAAGATTCTACTACAATATTTTCTAACTACACAGTAAAAAATGCCATAGGACAGATCTATATAGGTCCTAGTTATGTACCACATAAGGTAACATCTAACACTGACTTTGACGATATAAGAATAACACTAGGTTTTGATATATTTGATTCCATGTCTATGAACACAATGTACGATAATTATGGAGCCGTGGATATTAATATAGGTATGATTCCTTTATAAATACAGGATGCCTACAACATTAATAACCCGATTAAATAATACCGGCGTAGTTCCGGGTAGTTATACCAGAGTCACTGTAGATGCCAAAGGTCGTGTAGTTACAGGAAGTAATATACGATTTGAAGATGGTGAAGTTAGAGGATCTATTTCAGGTACATCAGTTACTTTGAATCTATTGGCTACTGGAGTTGCTGCCGCATCATATGGTAGTTCAACCTCTATTCCAGTTTTTAGCGTAGATTCAAAAGGTAGAATAACCACTGCGACTACAGTAGGAATCAGTACTTCTTTACTATTACAGGCAGATACAGGTACAGGTACATTACCTTTAAGTCAAAATTTAACTTTTCAAGGATCAGCAACACAAATCCTTACAGAATTTTCAAACAATACTATAAAATTTAAATTTCCTGATGCTATCACAGTAAAAGATGTAGTCTATAGTCAGGAATTTAGAGGACAATTAATTGGTAGTGTGAGTGCTAATACAGCCACAATAAACGGTGGATCTATTAATGGCACACCTATAGGTGCTGTAAATCCATCAACTGGTAGATTTACCACAGTATCTGATACGTTAGGTGATGTTAGACTATTACCAATTCTAACTACCTCTACTGCTTATACATTAACTGCTAATGATAATGGAAAATTAATAGTTGTATCTTCGGGCAATATCACTTTACCTTCGGGACTGTTTAATCCTGGTACAAATTTTACTATCTTTAATAATTCTACTGGCACTAGGTCAGTAGTTCCATTGGCTGGTGTAAACATAGTTTTGGTTAATGATGGTAGTACAGGTACTAGAACAATTAGTGCCTATGGTATGGCTACAATTTTTTATCTAGATAGTAACACTGTAGTATGTAGCGGCTCCGGAGTACTATGAGTAAAGCCCTAGTTTTAACCACGGCCTACAATGACCCAAAAGACATTTACTTCGACCATGTTGTTTACTTACAGAAAAATGGGTCAATTAATGGTAACACAAATTTAACATTTGTCAATGAAGTTAACTCTGCCACAGTAATTACAGCCAACGGTCGTCCTCCTCAATCTTCAGTAAATCCATTTAATCCCACAGGATCCTGGAGTTATTATACAGAAAGTGCAAGTTCTTATCTTGTAGCATCATCTTCACCTCTACTTAATGTAGCAAGTTGGACAGTTGAGTTTTGGATGTTACCATTAACCTATGTTAACGCACAAGGTATTTTTGGAGCTAGCAATGGGGGTGGCGGACTTCCTAAAGTAGCATTTCAAATCAACGGATCTAATATCAGTCTGTTTAAAACAGGAGCAGCAATTATAACTGCTCCTCAACCTAGAGTAGGAAAATGGACTCACGTAATGGTTACAAGATGGGCTGCTTCAGGTAATGCTTACATTTATTATGATGGTATATTACAAATTTCAGGAACATTTGGGCAAGAAGCCACAGTAACTAGTTCTTTTCAAATTTTTACTAACGGTGAAGGGGCAACATCTGGCATGTACGGATATATTAGCAATTTCCGTGTTAGCAATATCGCTAGACAGACTGGTGCTTCTTTTTCTGTACCAACTGAGCCATATACTGTAGACGAAAACACTGTGTTACTCTGCTGTCAGGATAATAGAAATATTGTATACACATCCACATCCACAACTACTCTTACACCATCTGGGTCTATAAGAATTAATCCTCTTAGTCCTTTTCCACGTAAAAACTTAGGTTATACTCCGGAAAAACAGGGCGGAAGTGTTTATATATCAGGTGATCAAACTACTTGGTTAGTATTTCCTACCACTGGAGCAATGGACTTCGGTGTTTCAGATTTTACTGTTGAATTTTGGATGTATCCAGAAAGTTTTTATAATTTCGGTAATGTTATTTCAAGCAATGGTTCAAATACAGCAGGTATGTGGTATGTAAGTTATGATGCTTCTGGCATATTAACTTCTGGTATATACGACGGAACTAATAGGCTGGCAACAGGGGGAAGACAGTTACGTCTATTTACTTGGGCACATGTGGTAGTAACAAGACAGTCTAATGTATTTTCGCTATGGGTAGACGGCATAAGAGCCTCTACTACATTTACAAGTTCTATGAATATTACCAGCGCTAATCCTAGATTAGGAAGAAATAATGATTCAGGGGCAGAACGCCTAACTGGATTTGTTTCAAATCTAAGAATCACTAAAGGATTTGCTAGATATTCAGGACTTACTATTGCTGTACCAACCGAACCTCAACCAGCCGATGAATTTACTACACTGTTAATGAATTTTAAGAACGCAGGATTTTACGATGCTGCGCAGATTTATTCATTTAATACTGTAGGCGGTATACAATCTAGCACGGTACAGTCAAAATGGCGTGCTAAATCGTCTACGTATATTCAGACCGGCGGTGCAACGGCTTCGATGTATACATATCCATATTCCATAACGTTGCCCGGGGCATTTACTATAGAAGCATGGGTATATCTCAACAGTGCAGGTAGACATTGTTTATTTGGAGAACCGTCAGGCAATGCTTATAGCACTGCTTGGGGATTCCATATAAATGATAATGTAGGTGCGTATGGATCTACCACCCTAGGCACATTGGGTTTAACATTTTGGCTTAGTCCTATCAATGGGTACGGTGGTAATGTTGTATATTCTGGCCAATATCCACAAGTGAATAAATGGACTCATTGTGTATGGTCTAGAAATACTTCTGGTAATTGGTTGTTTTTTATGGATGGCATTAAAGGTACTACCATGAACGGTAACAGTACCACTCATCCTAATAGTCAATTGCCTACAGGAGATGGGCCCACAGGATCAATTTCAGTTCCACTTTATACCGGTAATTGGGGTGGATATACTTCAGGTGGAAATAGTTCATATACCGCCTGTGGATTTGATGGTTACATAACAGATGTAAGAATTACACAGGGTATTAGTAGATATACAAACAACTTTACACCTCCTACTCGTTCAACTGCTATAATTGAAGGTAGAGATATAACAGTAGCAGCACCGTTAAGCATAGCAACTTATCAAGTGACTCCACTACAGGCTCTAATTAATGAAGGCAGCACTGCTACATTTTTACTTACAACTACGGGGTTGAGTACAGGCAGCGCAGTTAATTACACTATAGGAGGCACAGTTACTGCCAGCGATATTGAAGGTAATTCTTTGTCAGGTACAGTGTTTATTGATTCCTCAGGTACATCCTTAATCAGTGTTGGTATTCTTGCTGACGGTACTTTAGAAAGTGAAGAAACCCTTACAGTAACAGTGTTTAATAGTCAAGGATCTTGTATAATAAACGGTCCTACAGCATGGTACACTTCCACTGGTAATTATAGTTTCACTGCTACCCCCGGTACCTATACTGTAAAAGTATGGGGAGCAGCAGGAGGAGGTGCAACAGGTGGAGGTAATGGTCCGGGTTCGGGTGGCGGAGGTGCCTGCGTAGTAAGAGAAAATATTGTTGTTACTAGTAATCAAACATGGGACATTCGTGTTGGGCAAGGTGGATTTGCTGCCACCGGATCTGCAGATAATAATACAGGTGTATTTGGTAGTGGTGGTGTAGGCGGAGGTGGCAGCGGTGGTACAGGTGCTGGAGGCACAAGGCAATCGTTTACATGGTGTGGCGGCGGGGGCGGAAGTCCTAGTTCAGTGTCCGGACTTCCTACAGGAACAATTGTAGCAGGTGGCGGTGGTGGTGGCGGAGGCGACGGTGTTGTCAATGGCGCAGGTGGCGGCGGTACCGGTAATGGCGCAGGTGGTAGTGCTGGAGGTGGAGGTGCTGCTGGTGGAGTAGGCGTAGGTGGCGGTGGCGGTGGTGGCGGATCAAATCTAGGGAATCAAATAGCAGGTGGTGGCGGTGGCGGTGGTGCCAGTACATTAGGTGGTGGTACACACTATACAGGTGGTGGAGGTGGTAATCAGTTTACCAGCACTGCAGGCAATAGCACAGATATTGATTATAACGCAGGAAACGCACAGTGTAGTCCTGCAGGTAATGGCGGAGCCGGCCTAGTGGTTATAAGAAAGACAGCCTAAAGTAAATACATACTATGATTGGCGCAGAATCGATAGGGATTTTAGAAATCGGGATAGATGGACCTGGTGCCAAACTCTATCTTGAATTAAAACCTGCTGAATTAGTTGTAGACAGCACTTTAGTTACTAATTCTATATTAAACGATACAACTCCTGCTGAACTAGAAATTAATCTAGAACAAGTTCATAACATATTAATGTATGAATTTGAAGTATTCCCAATAGTAATTAATGTTGATGAATATTCAAATAGATCAGCAAGTGACATCTCTACTGGAGCACTTGATTTAGCAGCAGAACAAACAGGATTTAGCAGAGGTTTTGGTAGTACGGAAGCAGCAGCAATAGAAATTGGAGATGTTACTTCCTTTAGCAACAGTATAGGATTCTTTACTTTTGCTGAACTCGTAGTTGAAGTTCCTACATATAATGCTTACTATACATTTAATGTACAAGAATACGAGCAAACTCCTATGGAACTAACTATAGGCGGAACATCCGTAGATTACTTCTTACCAGTATCTCAAGGTGGACCTGTTACAGAAATACCACAGATTTGGATTGGATAATATGATTTGGGATACTTTGATAAAGATTCAGAATTTTCTAGAATCGTCTTTTGATCAAACTGGTACTGAGATACAAGAACCCGGTATGGATAGGTTTAATCAACCAGGTTGGGTAAATCGTGTATGGACAAGCGATCAATATAGAAGAGCACACATAGATGTAGTTGATTCAAGGGAATCTAAAGGTTTGTGGATGATGCATTGTTGTATATTTCCACACATTCATAATTCTGCCCCGATTTATGGGTTTGATGTTGTAGCAGGCAGAAGCAAAATTACAGGATGCTTTCATGATTTTAGTGCTGCCGGAAATAACAGTCATCCTATGATGGATTGGTTTGCTGATTCAGTTTCTGGTTATGTGTGGAAGAAAGAACGAAAGTTACCTGAATGGGCTCGAAATATTTTTAGTGATCATATGATAGCAGCATCTAATGTAATAGATGAACAGGAACTAGAATTTATACTAGAAATATCTAATAAAACCACAAAATACTATCTAGAAACAGTAGGAAATTACAATTTTACACACGAAAATACAACAAAATACCAGAATTATTATTGTGAGAATCAAAAACGTAATCCACATACACCTAGGGTAATGAGTAGCCTGGGACTTGATGAGGAAGATGTAGGTATTTTTATTGAAAAATGTTTATTTCCAGAGATTCAATAAATATTTTACTATGCGTGCCAGTGATTTAGACTCTAAACAGCAAGAATTTCAAGAAATGTTTGGTAAGTTTCTTGAGATAGCCATAGATGTGCTTAAACTGGATAGCCTACCTGAATTTCATTTTGAAGCATTTTTAGATCATCCAGATCAACCCACTTTTGGTATGTATGTCAACGGCGAAAACAAATTATATGTAGGCCTAAGCGGACGTCATCCTAATGACATCTTTAGAACCATAGCACATGAATTAACTCACTACAAACAAGACACTGAACACATGCTGGATGATCGCAGCGGCGAAACTGGTAGTCCTATTGAAAACCAAGCCAATGCCATGGCCGGCATTATCATGCGTCATTTTAACAAAACCTATCCTGACTATCTTCGCAGTAAGCCAGTGATGGAAGATATAGATAGCACTGATGAAAGCCTCAAAGGTTTGGCCGCAGCAGGTCTAATAGGTCTAGGCATGTTAGGTGGTCCAAAAGATGTGGCCAGTGGTAACCTACCACAAGACCTACAAAAGGCACAGCAGCAACATCGTGTCCAAATGGCCAAGAAACCCATGGCCAAACCACAGGCAGCGAAACCAGCAGCAGCCAAACCGTTGCCCGCC
>Ga0129333_10003379_pt1 | contig 14914 bp, 8 predicted proteins | sample CPB6_08_DNA_FD_94474 | JGI IMG/M metagenome (GOLD analysis project Ga0129333, IMG submission 94474) | Freshwater to marine salinity gradient microbial communities from Chesapeake Bay, USA - CPBay_Sum_0.6_0.8_DNA | ecosystem: Environmental > Aquatic > Marine > Coastal | place: USA: Chesapeake Bay...
AAATACTGACCACTTGCTGATGAAGGCACTGTAAAATCAGCGAAATAAGTGTTACCACTACCTGATATTGGTGTAGCAAAACTAGAAGCCGCTAATAGATTTGTTATATCTACCGTATTGTTGTTATACAAAGTATTACTTCTAAGGTAGTTAAATCTGTCACTAGCAGGATTGAAATTTCTAGTATCAAACATTATCTTGTTGTACTGAATCCTCATGGTGCTACCGCCGGGAGGGAATCCCGGTGCGCCGGCATACCCTGTTGTCATGTTATACCTTGACACCAATGGCACATTAGGGCCACTAGCATAAGTAACAAAAGCTGATTGAAGCGGAGATACATAAGCGCCACTTGTATATCTGTACTCAGCATGCATGGTCTCGCCCGCCTCATCATTATCAGTAACAACAACCTCCACTATTCTCATAAGCTCAGGAGCAGGACAAGAAACGGTAACTTCTAAAACCACATCACCGGTATACTCAATACTTATATCCATCGTTTCGAGATAGTTCAAATCTTTGTCGATAGTGAAAGAACCGCTCTCAAAATCAAATCCTGAACTTTCTTCAGTAGCTCCGAATGTAGCTGTTATATCAAACTCCGCATCATCCTCAATACTTATAACATTCCAACTAACTATAACAGCACCAACCAATGCGCCTACATCGACACAATAATTAAATGTCTTGCTATCTTCTTCAGCTACAGAGAATGTAAAAGTTTGCGATGTACCACAGCTAAGGCACTCTTCAGCAGCAGGAAGCTGTATATTATTTGAAGCAAGAACGTATTCGTTCATGTACGGGTCAAAGCCACCTAGCTTCTGTGTATTAAAGCTTTGATTAAACAAGTCTCTAAACCAAGTACGCATATTGGCTTCAGATATAATAGATATCTGCTCATTAGAATATGAGTCACCTCTAAGTTGAATAACAGCGCCTCTCTTGGCATCCGTGAAGAATCGATCGTAGCCCCATTGAACATAGCTCTCAGGGTTGAAGCTGATACCATACTTCTCTGTTCTAGCAATCTGCGTTCCCAATACTTCAGGCACAGAAGCAATCGCGCCTCCGGCAGCTGAATCAGAAAGCAAGTTCTTGCCGGCTAATACATATGATATCTTATCTTCCTGAAGAACAAGCACATCGGTCTCTCTTCCATCAAGAATATATATCTCTCCAAATGACGCTTCAATCCTTTTGAAATTAAGCAATCCCAAGTTAAACTCGTTCAGCTTATTTACATTTGACTCGGTATTATATATACCACTGTATGTTATATCAGCAAATCTATCAGCCTCTTTATAATCCTGAGCCGAAACAGCAGTAACACGTTCTCCTAAATTAAATGACCGTCCAACAATAGAGTCTCTTATCTTATAACCTTCAGCTCCATTGCCAAAAGAAAAACAATTGAAGAAACCTGTATCAATAATGGCAGGAGTGTTGGTTCCAAAGTCCTGATTTTGAACATTACCCATGTGTTGCCCATTGCTATCTATGTCAAACGATAGGTCGTTCTCATAAAAAATATCAGGGGAAGCATCAGATGGTTCCGTCTCAAAGATTATAACATCGACCGTTCTAAGAACTTCAATATCTGCAGCCACGCAGTACTTTCTTGAATTTGGATAACCCGATCCTGTACAACTTTGACCCGTTCCCGCTTGAAGAATTAATTCATTTGTTATAGGGTCTCTGTAAAATTGCAGATAGTTTATATCGAAATCAAACGTACTTAGTATCCCATTTGTAGCTATATATTCTATAGTAGTAATACCATCTAACGATGTGCCCGTATTTACAGTAGCTGCAATGTTATCTCCATTAAACCAATCCTCCATGTTATCATAGTCTGTAGAGGCAACATAGTTTTTTTCTAGTATATATCCTCTTTCCTCGCAAGCTCCACCAACACCAATTCTTTTCCAATTGATGTTAAACTTTATTCTACTGCCGGCAGGTACAGTATAATCTATATACATACCCGGGTTAGCAGGATCAGGCAGGTTCATTGGGTAATTCAACGTTTCGTAATTACCACCTTTTGGTGCACACTTTTCTTTAAGACCCGGAGCGATAGTAGAATTTGGATCAGCTACAGCAGAAAAACTATTAGGGTTTATCTTCATGTAAACACCCGCAGGAACTTCTACATTTTCTATCGGCGTAATAAAATCAGCAACCTTAGCTTCTTTTAATAATACAGTAGCGTAGGCGCAACTTAAAACGGGCCCTGATGTATCGGCTTTTACAATCAACCTATCACCCGTCTCAACCTTTCTAGCATTCTCTCCTTCAAGATAAAACCAAACCTCATTGGTATCAGGATCGGTAAAGAAAAGATTTGAGTATATGGTTTCATAATTCTCACCACTAGGCTTTATAACAAACTTATATTTCTTAGCCCAAGCAGGTGCAACTTGAAAAGTTGGTATAGTAACTTGTATACTATTTCTATTTGGCGAATATCCACAAGGTACATGTACCGTATTATTTGGACTAACTAATGCCGTCGTAGAACGAAGGAACTCGTCCATGTAAACAATACCAATCTCGTAATCCCTGTTACTATGCAGACTCTTAGGAGAAGCTATCTCCTGAAAGAATGCATTAGCAAATATTATTTGATAATACTCATACACGTAAGTTGTTGGTGTAGTAACATTATCAACATACTTCATTGCAAGAAGCTGAAGACCAATCTCATCACTACCCGGACTCGTTATAATTGCAATGGCTTCATTAAGAGCAGTTATACCACTAGCAACTTTAGTCACACTACCCGTACTTGTAGTAAGGGTATTAGGAAGAACGCAGTTAAACTGATCCGTAAACGTAACCCCATCACATGAAGTAGGGTTGCCCGGTGTTGGATCATAAACGGGATTTATATTCAGTGCTGTTCCAATAGCTGATTGGAACTCCGAACTAGTAGCCATTTCATATACAGAGTTATATGATTGAGGCAAGAAGAATGAAAACGATATTGTTATATTTGATGTGGTCTCAGTAGGAACTACAGGCCCCGAAAAAGCAGAGTGATTCAACGTCATCTCTATATATAAAGAAGCTCCTTCAACCAAATTGGCATTAGCCAAATCAACGGTAACAATACTATTGTTTACAGATACGGCCCCATTTATGGTGTAGTTTCCCGTGTTGGTTGTATCTGTTATTTCTGTAATACCAATAGGAGTAGTAATAAGATCTGTAGTATACTCTAGCTTTACAGGAAATCCATTCTTATCTATCATGTTGTAACCCTCAACATAGTTACCATACATCAATCTATTACCCATTATAGTCTGAGCCTTAGCGAATCTAGGTACATTATCATAAAGCCTTAACAACTCAGACTCAGGCAAAATTGTAAATATCTTGCTATTTGAGAATGTATATGTGTAGTCGGTATTATCAGCTAATCCCATCTCAGACTTATCCAACTTCTCAATAACCTTAATGATGTTATTATTGGATTGTTTAAATAATAGATCTAAACCAACAACCAATGGCCCGCCGCTGTTATACGTTATAATAACCGCATTACAGAAGTTAGTCATTCCCTCATTTAAGTAGCTATTAATACTAAAGTCAAATGGATTGGGAACAAAAGATATTGTAGACCATTGAGATGTAGCAGAGTATTCACCATCGGCATACTTGTATCTATAGGCAAATGAAAGAAACCTTTCTTCCATATAGTTATCCTGACCCGATGTAACAATAGGCTCAATTCCGGGAGATGATAATGGCGGTTTCTTTATTACCAATAAAGACTCAGGATCCAATTGATCTATATATGATATTGGATTAGGGTAATTCCTTTTTATGTTAATAACCCTAGGAGCGTTATAGTCGTCCGTAAAGAATAGCAAGTCTTCAATAAGATCAATACCCGTAATTAAATAGCTAGGATTAAAATTCAATGTAGTACTTACACCACCACCATCATCCGTACTAATCACATGATAAGTAAGTATGTTTGTAAATACATTGAACGAAACAATCATATCCAACTTTCCTGTAGCACTTGCACCAAAAGACGGATCGTGAACAAACCAATATATCTTTTCATTAGCACCATCAGCAATCGCTCCTATACATTTAGCATCTATACTTAATGGCGTGCCATCTGTATAAGATAACAAAGTAAGGGCACTATTTCCTTTCGTGTTTTCAGCTACACCAATCTCAGAGTTTTCGGTAGAACCCATACGAATGTTCATAGCATGCACATATTCACCACTAGGAAGAAGACGCTCATCAACCGTCTTATTCATTCTTCCTGCTACGAAAGTTCTAGTAAAATTTGCCATCTTATTTTATTTGCTTATCCAATCCTCTAAGGTTCATTAATAATCTTCCGGGATGTATATTGCTCAATCTTATCTTAGCGTTTCTAAGAAGGGATGTCTTTTCTTTTCTAGCCCTCATCACTATATACTCCTGAACACCCAACTTTGAATTAAGTATCTCAAACATTATGTAAGCATATACATACTTTTCAAACAACTTGTTTACACTAATCTTGGACTCATCTCCATTTTCCATACCGTCAGATATGTACTCAAGAATACATATCTCTCCCGACATGCTAGAGTCAAAGTTAATCACACCCGCCTTCTTGTCAATATTAAATGTAGGATTCCTATTTGCTGTTTCGGTATTTAGTCCAAACATACCTCCAATGCCATAGTCAAAATACCAAAGCCCATCAACGAGCCATCCCATTTGGCCATGGAACTGATTACCTTCATTGAGGTATATACTCTTCTTGGTATTGGTAATTCTATCGAAGTCAATATTTGAATATTGAGGTTCTAATATATTACCATTCTGATCAAACAATATATTACAATTGTTATCCTGAAGATATGCTTTAGAAGATAAGGTCTGAATGTTTTCCGTTAATGGTCTTAAATACCCATCCTTATACATAGATATCCTAACCCAATTTACAAAGTCAGAAGGTAGCACATATCTTAATGTATCGCAAACGCTAAGCTCCAATACTTTTATTTCCTTAAACGCATCATAGTTTAATTCCTGAATACCACGTTTTGCGTGAAACAATACCTTGTATCGCTCTTCATTATTAACTAAAGAATGATTGCCCGAATACATCAACATGAAATTGTTGACAATATCCTTAAGACTTACATACTGATAAGACCCCCAATTAGCGTCATTGGGGGTATTACCATTATTTGTATAGTATTCGTACTGTGATAAATAAGCCATCTCTTATTATTGTTGTTGACTAAATGTAGGCTGTTCATGTTGTTCCTGAGCAAATGCAAAGTTTGCAACTTCGGTCTCTCTGATAGATATACCACAATACTGAAGGATCTTCATACATAATTTATACTCATCCTCCAATGGCATCTCAAAATCCTGATAGTCAGGTTGAGACTGATCAAACACAGGTTCTCCTGAAGCCAATGATATATAGGTCCACTTTGGATCTTTTGGGTATCTGAAGTACTGACATTGTACTTGACCAAAGTATCCTACAGAAAATGTAGTATTGTAAGGATACAATGTAAGAAATTGATTGTCCTGAACATAAGCAGGAAACAAAGAACTAGGTGCTGTTAGGTTTGACAAATTCAACATTGTCATCCTAGCCTGATTAATCTTTTCAGGCTCAACATAATTCCTTGCAGATATGATATAATAAAACTCTCCAATGTTCTGAAATATGTCAGCGCTTATAAAAAGAGTATCATCGCTTATTACACCATAAACAATGGCAGTCTGAAGAGTATCCCAATTTACAACAATGTCACCCTCCTCAACCAATCCAACAAATGATGCCGTACTGTCAATTAGGTTATTGGTTTGAACACCATCACATTCGCTTTCAGTTAATACGGTAGGATAGCATATGATCTTATTAATCATATATGAATTACTTCCGGTAGTTATAGATGATGGGTTGTAATATCTATTCCTAGTTATATTCTGAAAGTCATAATCAAGTGGAACCAAGTATGGAGAAACCAAAAAAGACTCTAGCGTTTCAGCCAATGCCTTACGTATATCAGAGTATTCAGTACCCGACATGCGATTATTCTCCATGTTAATCGTCTTGTTGTAGTTACTAAAATACTCCTCGTACACTTCCATCTGCGCTTGCTTAGCAAAAAGGTTGAAATCAGATGGAGATATATATCCGTAATTATTCTTATTTAATACGGAGAGGACTGTATTTCGTACAGAATTTATCATCTGTGCAGATTTTTACAAATATACAAAAAAAAGGGGGTGCTAGAAAGCGACCCCCGTTTTAACCAATACAAACAAAAACACGCGAGAACTATGCAATCATTGCATCTAACATCTTGAGGGCATCAATACCATCGTCGCTCTGCAAGAACAATGCCGCCATTTCATGAGGATCCTCACCAAAAGGAACGGACATCATTTTCTTTTTATTAGTTGATGTATTGAACCAAACCTCTTTGTCATTATTCTTAAGGACTAAAAGCTTCTTGTCAAAGAACATTCTGACTTTAGACAGAAACTTCAGATCCGGATCGTTCAATAAATTAAGGAACCCTTGAGGGTCATTCTTGGCGTAAACCAAGATATCACGCTTCAACTCTGATGTAGATATGGTAGACGGATCTTTACCAAACATAACTCTAGTAAGCATTTCAATCTGATCAATAGTCAGTTGACGAGCTTCAATCAAAGCATCCACTTCTACATTCAAGTCAGCAACCTGAGCCGCCGCATCTTTTTCACGGTCAACTTCAGTAAACACCTTTCCATTTAACGGATGGTAATATAAAAACTGCTGAAGCACAGGATTATTTTTAGGAACACGTAAGAAACCATCTTCAAAAATAATTGGCTCTAAAATAGCATTTCCATCCTGCTCGTCCTCAAATGGGGACTTTTGGTTCACAGAGTATCGCAAGGCGCGATTAACATTGTTCTTCTCATCATACCACATCAACGGAAACCGAGGGTGGTTTCTAGAAGCCAACGTATAAGAAAGGGGAGTGCCGCTTAAAAGTTTATAAACCTTATCAACGGGCTGTACATTTTTTGTCATTTTATTATTAGATTTTAATTTGATTTAAAAATAGAGGGCGCCCGAAGACGCCCCCATTTATTACTTCTACTATCCGTAGCGGAACAGGACGAAGTTGTTAGCACCCAAGGTACAAACGCAACGCTCAGACAGGAAGTTGACTTCCATAGCATCGAGGTCGCTAGTTTGGGCTCCTCCGGCAGAACCGGTGATCCAAGTCTTGTAGCGACGATCTTCAGCTTCTGAAGCGCGGTAGCGAACGTGAAGGAACGGACGCTTAGCGTTCTTACCCATGATCTGATCGTACACAGAAGTAGAACCTGCAGGAACAAGCAGACCGGTGATTGTACCGGTAGCGGTAGCAGCTGCAGAACTCAAACCTCCGCGCATTGTAGGATCGTTCAGGTATTTCCAATCAGACTTATAGAAGTCATAACCACGACGGAAACCTGTGAATCCGAGATTCAACGCCATATTGATGTCATTGTCAAACAGACCAAAAGATGCAGACTGAGAAGCACCGCTTGAAGTGTAACCATTCAGCGTAGCCAACATGTTGTCGATGTCGAAGCTGAGACCACGGTTTACAAACACAGCGTTTTCTTCAATAGCACCTTGCTTGTCAAGACGAGAAACGATAGAATCCCAATCAGCCAAAGTAGTTGGAGTACCACCACCCCATACGTTACCGCGATTGTTAACTACGTAGAAGACACCTTCAGAACCTTTGAAGCCTGCAGCAGAAGCACCTGAAGTAGATTCAGCAGGAACAGCTTCAATCATAGCAGTCTCAAGATAATCTTCAAAACGCAGACGAGTCTCATGCTCAGACTTCAGGTACCAAAGGTAACCTGTAGCACCATTCTCGGTAGTTACTTCAACCCAACCGATTTGAGCCATGTCAGAACCATTTACGGCATACTTGTCTTTGATGATGATTGGGCTGTTAGAGAAGATGCTATCTTCACCTTCCAAAGAACCAACCATACCATTTGTTCCTTTCTTGAACTCAGAACCGTAGATAAAAACACTACAAGCAGTAGAGATAGCAAAAGCTTGACCGGCTGCCTCATAGTATGCTACAGTAAAAGTAGTAGCAGTAGGAACAGCGGTAACAATACCTTTGTTAAATACACCTGTAGAATTGTTTTGAATCATCACAGTCTGTCCAACGCGAACAGCAACATAAGTAACGTTAGCATCACCAACAGTCAATGTAGCTGTGGCAGAACCCAAAGCAGCGCCTGAGGTTACACTTGTGTACTTAATGTGAAGACGACCCTGCTCAGCCCATTTAATTTGGTCTGAGTTAGAGGGCATTTCAGCGCCAACCATACGGAGGAAAGACGCAATTGTACGATTACCATAACGCTCGAACTCCTTCTCATAAGTATCAGGAAGATACTGATTCAAGAAGTTGAAGTTGGTAATGTAGTTTGTAGACAACGCTACCTGTTCAGCTGCCGGTTGCAGCGCGTAGGTAGGCGTGTTTAAAAGAGCACTAGCCATTTTCTTTTCTTTTTAATTGTTAAACTTTTTTGATACTACGGATTTTTAACTTCCTTCCGGAATCAGGATTTACCGCTCTCACCTGTAACCCATCACTCGATTTCATCACTTGGGGTGCTACGCGCTCAGACATGTTTATGTTTTTAGCTTTGCGCAGTACATCCTCGGTGGCATCTGATAAGCCTTGCTCATAAAAGAACTTGGCAAAACGCTCAGGGTTCATTGCAATCGCCAACGATCTATGGTATCCAACAGCGTCTTTAATCAAACCACTATCATCCAAATACTTATTAATAAAGTTTGCAGGAGTCAATTGGTTTTTCTTTAGCTCAGCTGCGTCTGCCGGAGAAAACGTAAATGATTTGTCATTGACTTTAAACTCAAAACCTTTGAACTTGTCATCAAAAACTTCATTCGTCTTCTGCTCAAACCAACCGCGCTTACGACTGTTTTCCTCTTCAATCGTCTTTGCTTGCTTCATGTATTGTCGATAAGCATCAAACTCTTCCTTCTCTTCATCGGATTGGAAAGAACCCATTGACTCAATAGGTACTTTATACTTCTCCTTCTGAGAATTGAAGAAGTTCTTTGCCTCAGCAATAGCCTTCTTTTTAGCGATCTTGACTTTTTTAATCTTGGAATCATCATCAAGGTCCTCATCATATCTGTACTCATCCATGAGAACATCAACATCTTCCTCGTCAAGACCAACCTGTGTAGACAAAAGATATTGTTTAAGCAACTCGTCAGAGTCCATGGACTCATAATCTTTATTCAGTTTGATGAAATCCTCAAAGCCCCGACCTGTTTCTTTTTTATACTTTAAATACGCGGCAACGTCTTCGGGTAACTTCTCAGAACTTTCTCTTTCAGAAATAAGATCATCAAAAGAACTTATCTGCTTATTATATCTTTTGCCAATATATGAAAGAACTTTTTCTTCGCTTAAGTCTTCTTCTTGTACAGATTCTTGTACAGATTCTTGTACAGATTCAGACTGAACTTCTTGCGTAGCCTGCTGTTGTTCTTGTTCGTGCTTTTCAAGTAGTTCTTTTTCTACTTCAGCAACACCTTTTTCTTCTACAGCATCTAACGCTCTTACTTTAATTTCCATTTGATTTAATTTTAATTAGCAAATTTATAAAAAAAAATTATTATCTAGGAGAGAACTCAGAGAAATCAAAACCATCCAAGCTATCTTCGTTTGATTCGAAGTCCAAAGGAGGTAAGTTATTCTTTCTTTGATTTATCAATTTGGACTGCTCGCTATTCTGTTGGCTTATTCTTTTTGCCTTAGCATCCTCTTTCATTTTCTCTCTACTCTCTAAGTTGTTATATTGAACTTGAGCCAACTGATAATTAAAGTCAAACTCTGTCTTCATCAGAATCTGTTTCATCTCAGCTTCCTTCTGCATCTTCATTATATCAAGCTCAACTTCCATTTGCTTTATCTTAATCTTGGAATCAGTCTCCATTCCAATCTTTTGCATAGAGTTCTGAGCAGCCATCTGTTGAACTTGAATCTGCTGTTGTGAAACCATAGCTTGTTTCTGCATTTCCATCTTCTCTTGACGATCCTGCTTCTTTTGTCTCTTAACCTTAAGAAGCTGATTAGCCAACTTGATATTTTTTATCTCTCGAATATCTATAGCATCCTCCAAGAAGATATCGCCACGAGACAACGCCATCTGTATGTTGGCTTCCAACTGAGCTTTCTGCTCTTCATCGGGACTTACTTCTATGAAAATACCAAAGTCATAAATGTACAAATCTGAAATCTCGCTAAGTATCGATACGTTGTACTTTCCTATCTTATTGGCAAAGTCATCCTTGAAATCAGCATACTCCAATATATCAGCAATACGATATGTCAAAGCTTCGGCTAATGTTCTGTATACAAAAAGCCCTGCTTCTAAAATATGTCTAGTTGCTGTATTTGAATTAAGCGCAGCTAACTTCTGAATACCAACCAATGAGTTTGGATCAGGAGTAGAACCATCCCTAGCTTCATTTAAGCCGGTCACAGCCCTGATCATATCCAAATAGTGATTGTAGTTAGCAATCAGCATCTGCGTTTTTGATGCGCCCGAGTTAGACGTCAGCTGAGTAATTGGTACTTTGGCATGATTAAACTCGCCATCCTGCGTAAAGCTTCTACCAATCACACTACCTGTTTGGAAATACAGACGCAGTGCGTCCTCAGGATTATAAGCATTGCCGGTACCCAAGTCAACTTCATTCAATCCATCAGCGTCAATAAATACACCATCAGGAACAGTTCTAGCAATTACTTGCTGAAGCTTTAAGTGTGTTATTTGAATAAGGTCGGCGAAAGGAATCATTCTCCGAACCAATGACTCAATAACGCCCTTGTACATTCTAGGAGCACAAGCAACATAGTTTGGTATAGCATGCTGAGAAGCAGACTTAGGGCGTACCATGTTTTCGGACATCTCCCATTTTAATAAAATGTTTGTGCCCATAACCATAATACCATCATACCATACGTCGATAGTCTTCTCTAGCTTTTGGAAGTTACCCTCCTCCATCATTTCTACAGGAGGATTAAACTGATCATCTTTCTCAATCACACGAGCGCCACCACCTTCTAATATCTTTTTCTTATAGACCATTGTCTTTGTGGTCTTATAATTAAAATACAAAAGAGTGCAGGTGTCTCTATAGAATAAACTATTCTCGTAGAATCTAGCTACGTTATAATAATCATACCATCCCTGACTATACATTGATATCTCCTGAAGATCTTCCTTTGTTAAAGTAGGATCGATTTTCAGAAGCTCAGTCATTGGTAATGTTTTAATCTCACCCCAATAAAAGCAATCCTTAAAAAAAGGATCCTCTGTATAACTATAAACAATATTGGCAGGATCTACATAAGAAACTTTAACGCCTGACCCGGGTAAAAACTCATGCTTTGCCACACATATACCCAATACGGTAGTATCGTAGTCAAGACGCTTTCTTATCTGATCGTATTTGTTTTCGTCAAAAATAGTATTAATAGCTTCCTCCTCCGCAATCTCAATAGCGGGTTTGTAGTTAAGCTGCATATGCAAAGTAAGCTCTTCATCGTTTTCAGGAAGCTCATCAGGATTCATCATAAACGGATCGGCGCCGGTATTCTGCTGAATAATAGAAAGCACATCCTTGGCAGCCATCTGTCCCTCAACCATGTCCTGATACTTGTTGCGCTTGGATTGAGACATAGCGTCTTGAGCATATGCCTTAACCTTAAACAAACGGTCAGACATGCCATTTACCACAATATCAACAAACTTAGGAAGAATAGGTACAGGTGTCCAATCCAAATTCAAATAAGAAAGATCGCCATCAATGGCTAACTCATTCTTATACTTTTGAACCGATTGCTCACCACGCGCGTACAATCTCAATTTATGGAAGTCCCTCCATTGAGAATAATACCTACATTGATTACCATCTTTCCTAAACCATTCATACTGAATAGCCTGACCAACCTGAAGACCAAACTCAGCAGAAGCTTTATCTTTATCAGAAGCCAATTGGCTAGGAAAGGTGGTCGATGATATTTCTATTTTTATGTCTTTCATCGAATTATTTTACTTCCTAATCCGTCATTATTATACCTTGCGAAATTAAGACTAATTTTCGATTCTTTTTTTTCAGGCATATATAAATGCTTTTGGTTAGCCATGATAGCTAAACCCGAGCTAATAGATGCGTCAAACTTAGTCCTGTCCGATATATCAAACTTAGCCCAATCTTCTAGCGTCCTATTAAATGGCATTGTTCCTATCAGGTCAGGCTCCCTGTATATACCTGAAAAGTCTATGCCAACATACTTCTCTATATAAGATTCAATAGCAGAAGCATGCGCCTGACGCACGTCCTCCGATGAGTTAGGAATACCACCCAACTCCTTCTCGGTCTTGGTTAGCTTGGAGTATTGCTTATCAGGTCTATTCATACAGAATCCCCTATACCCCCTGTTCTTAAAATGGTAGAGCAGTCGAGGCTTGTTATTTTCTATAAGGATAGGCATCCCATAAAAAATGCAAGCCATTAACACCTCCTCAAAAAATATCTCAGCCGTCTGAGGTCTAGCCACATATTCTAAAAAAAACTCATTGATAGGTGCTTCATCCATGTGGAACTTAGTCATTCCATGCAGTGATCCATTTGACCCCCTGCCTCCAACAACCGCAGATATATCATAACTATCACAACCAAAAGATCCTATGTGGTCATTGCCGGGGTATTTAATCCCATGCTTTACATGTACATTATTCTGCAATCGCTTGTTAGGAGTCCAACTGACCAAGAACCTACCTCTTTTATCAGGAGCCCAAATAACCTCGGTATCCTTTATGCCATCCCTCCAATAAAAAGTACCCCTAGTCAGGTAATGATCCTGAACCATAGAGTCATTATAATCTATCTGCTGATAAATCTTAGTCAGATTAAATATAGCCTGTTTGCTTTCATCTCTAAACGCATGCGACTCTGTTCTTGGGAACTGCCTATAAAATTCATTCAATGCATCGGGATCATTCTTTAATGAATCAACCTCAGCCTCCCAATAGTCAATGGCTCCATTCTTTATCCATCCATTATCTACACCGGCAACAGGGTTAGCAGGACGCCTAAACACAGGCATACCATACTTGTCAATAAAACCCTCCATATTCCACTCCATCGGGATGAATAAAGAATACAGACCACTTTTTGTTTGACCATTTGCATTCCTAACAGAAGCTTTAGAATCCTCATATAAGTTTTTGAAATTGTCACCACCCTTGCTCAAAGCATTTGAGGTAGACCCCATCATACACTTGCCAATGATTTTGCTACCCAAACGAAGACAGGTCTTTGTTACTCGCCAATTGTTTAATATATTATTAGGCTTAACCCACTTACCCGACTCGTCATGAGCTAGAAACAAAAGCTTCTCTCCATCATAGGAGTTGTCTTCCGTATTCTTCCAATCTATTGTGGTATCTAAGCCGTCGATAATTTCGCTATCGACCTCATACATATTCTTCTTGGTAATCTTTGAGGCGGGTACACGGAAAGCCAATTCAGTTTTAGGCTTGTCCATGCCATCCATAATTGGCTTAAAAAAGAAAGGAAGCTTATTGTTTATAGGAACAACCTTGTCAGTAAACATCTTCTTGGCATCCGATCCCGTCTTTGATAGTATACCTATCCTTGAATCCCTAGCCAATGTACCCACATTCACCGCCTCCGATGAGCACATAAAAGAAAATCCCGAACGACGGATCTTTAGATATATCAGTCCAAAGCATCTATCATCAGCCTTGCAAGCTTCCCAAAAAATAAAGTATATTCTATTAGCCTCTCGGTAATCAGGATAACCAACGTCAATACTAGCCCACTGAAGGTACATCCAATGAGATCCTGTTATATAGGTAGGAACGCCGTTGTTCATAAACCAAAATCCTTCTTCTCTATAATCAAACTGACGCTCTATATAGTCAACCCATTGAGACTTAAACTCATTTGGCTTTTCATTCCATTGAAATATGGAAGTTATTCGTTGAAGGTCTTTTGGCGTTTCCTCTCTTTCCCAATACTGCTCATCGGGTTTCTTGCTACGCTGATAACAATAACTAGGCGCTAGTGGCAGCGCTATGTTTATGCCGGATATATTTATTATATCACCTATCTGACCGCTTTTGGAAATAACAACAACATCATATTGGTCGTCGTGTCCGTATTTCCACGATTTAGATTTGTTCTTACGGCTAATCGTAGAGCTAGGTATCAATCCTTTGACGACCCTGTAAAGACTACTATCTTGATCTTCTTTCAGCAAAACCTTGTTTGGTATCTATTTTATTATTTGAATTATTACCAATGCTTTCTAAGTTTTCCCTTTCAGCCTCTATTCTATTTAATATCTCAAAAGCATCAAAGATTGCTAGCTTCTTTGTCGCCGCTGCATTTTTTAATCTATCAGCAGCCAACTCGTCTTCGGGATCAGGTTTTATTATTTCTTCCTTGGCAACCTTTATCAGTTGCTCAACGGCGTACTGCCCCGCTTCAATGATCCTCATCTTTATATCAATGCTACTAGACATTACCACAAAGATTAGCTACAGTCAAATTAATTATCAAACAAATAAAAAAGACAATCCAATTCTGATTTATCCTAGGCTTGGTGTAGTTATTATCTACATTACCAATGTACTTTGGCTGATCAGTAAAATCATCAAACCCATATATCAGACCCGTACCAATAAAAGCAGAAACATAAGACAAAGGCGTAAGCAACACCGAATGCCCCATGTCTAAAAAGTATACAGACACCATTGCATTAGGAAATCCTATCATCAA
>Ga0129333_10003380_pt1 | contig 14912 bp, 10 predicted proteins | sample CPB6_08_DNA_FD_94474 | JGI IMG/M metagenome (GOLD analysis project Ga0129333, IMG submission 94474) | Freshwater to marine salinity gradient microbial communities from Chesapeake Bay, USA - CPBay_Sum_0.6_0.8_DNA | ecosystem: Environmental > Aquatic > Marine > Coastal | place: USA: Chesapeake...
ACTGGCCCAGGTTCAGGCTCAGGAAGCCCAGCAACAGGCAGAACTGGCCCAGGTTCAGGCTCAGGAAGCCCAGCAACGAGCCGATCGCCTTGCCGATCGAATGCGAGCCTTGGGCTTGGATCCGGATGCGGAATGATTCCCCATGACCCTCACCTCTTGCCCGCGATGGGAGAGGGATTTAGGGTGAGGGCTTCCCCAAAGGAACCAACCCTAGGCCGTGACCCCCTCCAATTCCTCCTCCGTCAGGTCATACAACTGGCGCAACTGATCCAGGACGGCGGGATCCGGGTGCCAAAAGCCCCGGCCATGGGCCTCCAGCATCCGCCCAACGATATTGCGGAAGGCTTCCGGGTTAGATTGGCGCAATTTTGCCGCCATGGCCGGATCCAGGGCATAGGTGGCGGCGGCTTGGTCATAGACCCAGGCTTCCTTAAAGTCCGCTGTCCCTGCCCAGCCCATCATCGCCGTCATGCGTTGGGACACCTCATAGGCCCCCCCGGAACCCTGGGCCACCATGGATTCAGCCCATTTGGGGTTGAGGAGTTTGGTGCGATATTCCAGGCGCAGCAGGTCTTCCAGGTTGCGGGGGGTGGTGTCCTTGGAGAAGCTTTCCACAAAGCTGGCGGTGGTTTTCCGTCCCCCCCGCTGGATTTCGGCGGCTTTTTTTAGCCCGCCGGTGTTGGCGTAATATTCCTGAATGTCCGTGAGTCCATATTCCACGGAATCGATTTGCTGGACAATGCGATCGGTGGTTTTCAGCAGGGTTTGCAGCACCTCAGGCCGTCCTTGGCCCTTGTCTCCCCGGCCATAACTAAAGCTGTTGCGCCCCGCCCAGGTTTGCCCCAGGTCTTCCCCGGTTTCCCAGTTGGAGTCCGTGATGCGATCGTTGACCAAGGAGCCAAAATCCCCCGCTGGGTTAGAAAACAGGCGGGCGCTGGCATTTTCCACCCCCTGGGCCTGCAAAGCGAGGGCGTGCTTGCGGATAAAGTTCTGGGCGGGGTCTTCCGGGGCGGCGGCGGCTCGTTGAAACAGGTCATCCAGCAGTTCAATGACATTGACGAAGCTATCCCGGAAAATCCCCGACAGGTTCCCCAGCACATCAATGCGGGGGTGCCCCACCTGATCCAGGGGCAGCAGGTCATAGCGCACAATGCGGCCCGTGCCTTCCTTCAGGGGGGCGGCCCCCACCAATTCCAGCAAAATGCCGATGGATTCCCCCTTGGTTTTAATGGCATCCAGCCCCCAGAGCATCACCGCCACGGTTTCCGGATAGGCTCCCCCATGTTCCTGCTGGTGTTGGGCGATGATTTTGCGGCCAATTTCCCGCCCCCGTTCGTAGGCCGCAGGGCTGGGCATTCGGTAGGGATCCAGGGCGTGGATATTGCGACCCGTGGGCAAGACCCCCGGCCCATCCCGCAACAGGTCGCCCCCAGGGGCCGGGGGAATATATTCCCCATTGAGGCCCCGCAGCAAATTGGTGAGTTCATCGGGGGTTTGGTTCAATAAATCCCGGATTTGCTCCGCTTCCCGCACTTTGGCGGTGAGGGTGGCGATCGCCCCTTCCGAGGCCAGTTCTCCCTGGTGACGTTTGAGGGTGGTGATTTGACGATCGAGCCAATCCGGCATTTGTTCCGGCTGGTAACACAAAATCCCCAAGGCTCCAGGGGGCAGATCGTCGCCGAAATAGGCCGCTAAATAGGTTTCCAGTTGCTCAGGATGGGGTTTCTGGCCGAGGGTGTGCAATCCTGAGGAAAACAGGCGATTTTCCAGCACCTGGAGATACTCATAGAGGGTGGTGAGGTACTGGTTAAAGGCGGTTTTGCTGAACAGGTTGATATTTTCCGGGGTGAACTCAATGCCGAGTTTTTTGGCCTCCGGGAAAGGGCAATCCGCTTCTAAGCCCGTATCCAGGATTAATTTACAAATCCCAGCCTTGAGCACGGCATTGGCTTCGGGATTCTCCCGATATTCCCCAATTAACTCCCGCAAATTGACCAATTCCTTATATAACCCGGCGCGACCGTAGGGGGGGACATTGTGGGAAATCAGGGTGCCATAGCCCCGCCGCTTGGCCAGGATGGATTCCGAGGGGTTATTGGCGGCGTAAATATACAGGTTGGGCAAATCCCCCAGCAGAATATCGGACCAGGAATAACCCGTATTGCCCAGGGGAGAGCCAGGGAGCCATTCCACGGTGCCATGCATCCCAAAATGCACCACCGCATCGGCCTGGAAGTCCTTTTGCAGCCACTGATAGAAGGCTGCATATTGGGGATGGGGGGTGAGATCCCGCTCAAACATCAGGCGCATGGGATCCCCCTGCAACCCTAGGGGGGGCTGCACCCCAATCCACACCTTGCCTAGTTGCACCCCACCGATGAGGAACTCGTCCCCATAGGTCTTAATGCCGCTGCCGGTGAGGGATTGCCATTGCTTCGTGATGCGGGAGGTGTGGAGATAGCCCAGCCATTTTTCCAGGGTATGGACGGGGACGCGGGTGGGGTTGTGGTGGGAGTCGGGGGTGGCTTCGTCGGCGGCTTTGATCCGGCGCAGTAATTCTTCCCCGTCCGTGGGCCAGTCTTGGGGATCCCCTAGGTCATACCCCTGATCCCGCAGACCCTGGAGCAAGTTCATCAGGGAGTTGGGGACGTTGAGCAGGGCGGCGGTGCCCGTGGCCCCATAGCCAGGAGGGAAGCCATAGAGAATCACGGCAACTTTACGATCGCCCGTCCCCTTGCGTCGTAGGTTAACCCAGTGCTTAACCCGTCCCAACAGCCGCTGCACCCGCTCCGGCACCAGGTAAATATCATCCCCCACCAATCCCCCTAGGGGCACCGTATCGATCGCCCCATCTAACTCCGGCAGGGCGTATAACACCACGCTTTGCAGCCCCCCAATGCCTTGGCGCGTCCAGGAGGCAATATCTTGGATCAGCAGGGGCGCAGCGACGAAATAGGGGACATTTTTGCTAGAGAGGATCGCCTTGGCCACGGCCACTTGCCGCTCTTCTCCCATGGATCCCGCTGGCCCCCCCACCAGGGGAAACCCGATGGTAGACACAATGGCATCCACGGGCACCGCATCCGGGGAAAGGGAGAGGTTGGCTTTGTGGCCCTGGCGGCGATCGTGCTGTTCTGTGGTGCTGGTGAGCCAATCCCGCACCGCCACATGACCCTCAACTCCGTTAATAAAAATGGGTAACGGCACCAACCCGGCCTGCTCAAAATACCGAATAAGCTGGGGAATATAGGGTTGTTGGGTGATGACGTGTTTGCGGTACAGCAAAATCCCCACCACCGGGCGGCCCTCACCCCCCTGGCCCCCCTCTCCCAAAAAGGGCGAGGGGGGAATGAAGCCACTCTTGTCCCCCTCTCCCACCGGGATGCCCTCACTCCCCTGGCCCCCCTCTCCCAAAAAGGGCGAGGAGGGAATGAAACCACTCTTATCCCCCTCTCCGAACCGGATGCCCTCACCCCCCTGGCCCCCCTCTCCCAACAAGGGCGAGGAGGGAATAAAACCACTCTTGTCCCCCTCTCCCCCCGTGGGAGAGGGGCTAGGGGTGAGGGTCTTGTACCAATCCAGATAAGCCCTAGGGCTGGTGAAGTAGCCCGGATAGTCGGGATGCAATAGCCCCATATTAGGGGTCTCCAATACCGGAGGAATTGCCCCCACCTTCAGCCGCAGGTACTTTTCCCCCAGCACCCAAAACATCGCCGCCACATTGTCCAAACCCCCCGCATTCCAGTAGCCATAAATAATCAACCAGTTGCGCAAGTCCTGCACCTTGCCCACGGGGATAAACTTCAGCAACTTGGGGCCAACCTTCAAAAAACTGAGGTAACCGGCTAGCTTGTCTTCTTCCCGCTGATTGCCGCCAAATTTGCTCAAAATAAACTGCACAGGCTTGGGCATTCCCTTGGGTTTGTCCCCGATCGCAAATTTCCCCAACCGGGTCAGGCTCATCAATTCCAGGGCCGACTCAAACACCAACCGAGTCGGGATATTCTGCACCCGCTCCCGCAGCCAGAGCACCTGGTCATAGTCAAAAATGAGGCTCGCAAAAAACACATCGGCTCCCTGCAAAGCCGCTTCAATCCCCTGGGGCTGGGTGGCGATGTCCCGATCGCTGAAGGTAATAATTTCTAGACCGGGGCAACCGGCTTGGGCACGATCGGCAGCTTGGCGATAGAGGTTCGCATTGAAGGACTCAAAGCCTGCCATCAAAACAATCTTTGCCATGGGGAAGCGAGGGGGGGATAGGGTTTCTTCTTAATTTTAAGGAATGTTACAGAAATTGCAAAAATTGCCCATCCCGATCGTCCCATCCTAGGGTTCATGGCGATCGCGGGATTCCCCAATTTGCTCTAAATTCCCCCCAGAGCGCCGAAAAACCACAACCCTACCCCGTCGATCGGTAGGGGCGCGGTCTTCACATCCAAGGCAGAACGATCGATCGTTGTATTAATCGGTAGGGGCGCGGTCTTCGCGCCCAAAATTGGGAGCATTTCACTTTGGAACGATCGCTGAGGGTTCGGGGCAACCACGGGGGGATTGCCCCTACTGGATGGGTCAATGGGCCAAACTGAAATGTCCCCCAAAATTGACCAAAATCCCTGTAGATCCGGGCTTGATTGAGGTTAGGTTATTGAGGTTAGCTTACAGAGTCTCCGGATCAATGCCTAACTCCCGCAATTTGGCAAAAGCCCGATCGCGCTCCTGGGCAAACTGATCCCGCTCCTGGATAAACTCACCGGGATCCTTAAAGCGCTCCCCATTGGGATAAAACAACTCCAATCCATCCACCCCTAAAGCAAACTGTACCCCCAGAATCGGAGAAGTCCAGGGTAGATGGAGATTCGTGATCGGTTGAAAAGGCTGCTGACGATCGCCCCGCACCAACCCCCAAAACTGCTGGGAATCGGGATCATAGAAAAACATTTCCAGCACCCCATGGCGATCGTAAAAATCCTGTTTCGCCAAAAATTCCTGAGCCGTGTTGCTAGGGGACACAATCTCAAACACTACCTGCGGCGGGATATTGTCCTCTTCCCATTGTTTATAACTGCGACGATCGCCCGCTGGACGACCCAAAACCACCATGGCATCAGGAGCCTGGGCCGGAGCCGGGGGACGATCGACCTCCACCGGATACCACAACAAATCCCCCGCCACAAACGCCGTCTGATCCTTCAGCAACACCCGCAAATTCGTTACCAAACGGATAATCCAAGCATATTGCACCGTATTTTCAGCCATGGGCTTACCGTCAGACTCAGGATAAAGAGGAGGAATGGGGACATCCAGAAACCCATGGGGCTTGGACTTGGGATGAAAGGGAGGGACAGGGCTAGGAGTATGGGATCCCCAAGGATTAGGGGAGTGGGGAGTAGGAGATAGGGGAGTAGCAGATAGGGGAGTGGGGCTGGGGTGTTCTGCGATCGACTGGGGAGGAGATAGGGGAGTAGGGGTTAGGGGAGTCGGATGGGAAGAAAGGGGGCTAGGGTGTCCCGCGATCGACTGCACACCCAGGTTAGGGTGAGCCGATCCCTCAAGGCTGGGGCTAGTTAGGTTCGAGCTAGTTAGGTTTGAGCTAGAGGGATTCAGGTTAGAGTGACCCAGAGCCTGGGGATCAGCATGGGGATTAACCTGGGGATTAGCATAGGCATCGGCGCTAGCCACCGGATCGGGGTTCGGAATCTGGGAAGAACTAGGGAGAGTGGGGGGCATGGGGATCCGCTCCAGGGAACAATCAAAAGGGAACAATCAGAGGGGTAGAGCGATCGTAGCAAAAACCACCCAAATCAAGGGTTACGGTATACTGCAAATAAGTGCTGCACACACTTCCAATCTTGTAGGGGCGTGGTTTTCGCGCCCAAAGCAGCATTTGTCGTCCGTCCATCAGGTTCTACACACCCCATCCTGCCAACCGAGGAAACCAACCGTGAGAGTTGCCTTAACCACCGCCGCCATGGCCTTAGGCGCAACCTTAGCCTTCACCCCCCTAGGGCGCTTACTGGCCCAGGGCACCGGCAGCAATAGCCCTGGGGGTGGCCAAGCCATTACCCTGCTCTCTGACGTGCAGCAGGCCGACTCCAAAACCGGCATTGTCACCGCCACCGGCAATGTCCAAATTTTCTATCCTGCGAGGGGCATCACCGCCACCGCCGCCCAAGCCCAGTACTTTAGTCGAGAACGGCGCATTGTCCTCACCGGCAACGTTTATGTTTACCAAGAAGGGGGCAACAGCCTGCGGGGAGAAGTCGTTACCTATTTTGTCGATGATGAACGGATCGAAGCCTTCCCCCCCAACCGCCAACAGGTGGAATCCGTCTACACCCTGCAAGACTCTAGCTCCGAGGAATCCCAGGATCCCCCCCCCTCTCCCAAGCCGGAACCAGCCGTTCCTGATTTACCCTAGCCCCCTGGCGAAAAGGGAAACCTAAGTACCCCACCCCCAGGGGTTTGGGTTGGCATTTGTGGGAGTAATTACTTGAAAATCATTCTAGAAAATATTCAAAAGTCCTACGGCAAACGCACCGTCGTTAAACAGGTCAGCCTTTCCGTTGCCCAGGGGGAAGTGGTGGGGTTATTGGGCCCCAACGGAGCCGGTAAAACCACCACGTTTTACATCACCACAGGATTGGAGCGCCCCAACCGGGGTAAAGTTTGGCTGCAAGATGGAGCCAAGGATGTGGATATTACCCACATGCCCATGACCCAGCGTGCCCGTTTAGGCATTGGTTACCTAGCCCAGGAACCCAGCATTTTTCGCAATTTAACGGTGGCTGATAACCTGCGCCTAGTGTTGCAACAAAGCCGCCTGAGCCGACAGCAACAGGAAGAGCGCCTAGGGCAACTGATTCATGAATTTCATTTAGGAACCGTGGTCAATAGTCTGGGGATTCAGGTGTCGGGGGGAGAGCGACGACGCACAGAAATTGCCCGCGCCTTGGCTTCGGGCCCCACAGGCCCCCAGTTTTTATTATTGGATGAACCTTTTGCGGGAATTGACCCCATTTCTGTGGCGGATCTACAAATGATTATTGGGCAACTGCGGGATAAATCCATGGGACTATTAATTACAGATCACAACGTCCGCGAAACCCTCACCATTACCGATCGTGCCTATATTTTACGAGAAGGCGAAATCCTGGCCGCAGGCACCCCCCAGGAATTATATAGCAATCCCTTAGTGCGGGAGTTTTACCTAGGGCAAAACTTCAATCCTTAGGGCAGCTAGGGGCTACTTTCCCCCTCGTGCCATTCCATCCATCCCCATGGATTTACCCGTATATTTAACCGTTTAGCCCCCTTCCATGACCCTCACGGCTCCCTCCCCTCCCCTGGTTCCCTTGGCCCGCGACCATAATCCTGTGCCCTTGCTCGATCGCTATTTAATTAGCGAAATGCTCAGCCCTTTTTTATTTGGGGTTGGGGCTTTTACGTCCGTGGGCATTTCCATTGGCACTTTATTTGAGTTAATTCGCCGGGTCAGTGAAGCGGGGCTACCGTTGGCGATCGCCTTTCAAGTTTTTAGCCTGAAGCTCCCCGCCTTTATTGTGTTAGCGTTTCCCATGTCCATGCTGCTGTCGGCGCTCATGGCCTACAGCCGTTTGTCCACGGATAGCGAACTGACGGCTTTGCGCAGTTGTGGCATTAGTATTTATCGGCTTTTGTTACCGGCGGTGGTGTTAAGTGTGGGGGTTACGGGGCTAACATTTTTGTTTAATGAATCCTTGGTGCCCCTGGCTAATTATCAGGCCACCATCACCCTCGATCGGGCCTTAAATTCTGAGAAATTAGATTTTCAAGATAATAATATTCTCTATCAGCAATATGCAGATATAAAAAATGAAGACGGCAGCACCAGTAACGCCCTAGCTCGCATTTTTTATGCAAGAAACTTTGATGGTTCTTCCATGCGAGGGATTACCATTTTAGACTTTAGCCGAGGGCAACTGAACCAAATTTTGGCTGCTGACTCTGGCACTTGGAACCCGGAAGCCAGTGCTTGGGATTTTAATAATGGCACCATTTATATTGTGGCTGCCGATGGCTCCTATCGTAATATTGTCAGTTTCGGCCACCATCGCCTCAAAATTCCTAAAACCCCCCTGGATTTAGCTTCGAGGGGTAAGGACTATGAGGAAATGAATATTATTGAGTCTCAAGTTTATTTAGAGGTGTTGAAAAGCACAGGCAATGAGCAACAAATCCGTAAATTACGGGTGCGCATTCAACAAAAATGGGCGTTTCCCTTTGTTTGTGTGGTGTTTGGTTTAGTAGGTTCCGCCCTGGGGGTTTTGCCCAACCAGCGCACCAATCGCGCCACGGCTTTTGGGTTAAGTGTGTTGATTATTTTTGCCTATTATCTGTTGGCTTTTACCTTCAGTGCCTTGGGAGTTCGGGGTTCTTTAGATCCCAATACAGCGGCTTGGGGGCCGATCGTTCTGGGGTTTGTGGTGGGGAGTGGTTTGGTGTGGCGAGCTTCCCGCTAGCCCTGGGGAACAAGGCCATGGGGTAAGAGGGCGGGTTTGGGAAATTTTGACCCGATCGTCCTACCTTCCCAAAGTAGAGGCAAACCTCCCGTGGTTGCCCCGGTTCCTGAGGTTGCCCCGGTAATTGATTAGGTAGGGGCAAACCCCCCGTGGTTGCCCCAGTTCCTGGGGTTGCCCCGGTTATTGTTGGGTATGGGTAAACCCCCCGTGGTTGCCCCGGTGATTTATTAGGTAGGGACAAACCCCCCGTGGTTGCCCCGGTTGTTGTTGGGTAGGGTTCCACATAGATCCTAAAGGGGCAATAATAAATCAATGGCTTTAATGGCCACAAAAGGGGAAAGAACCCCGCCCAAACCATAGATCAAAATATTGCGCTTCAGCAGTTGATCCGCCGTCAAAGGCCGAAATTCTACCCCCTTCAAAGCTAAGGGAATCAGGGCTGGGATAATCAAGGCATTGTAAATTAAGGCTGAAAGAATCGCAGAATCTGGGCTTTTCAACGCCATGATATTTAAAGCTCCTAAACCTGCGGGAGCAAACAAGCTGGGCAAAATGGCAAAATATTTAGCCATGTCATTGGCAATGGAGAAAGTCGTTAATGCGCCACGGGTAATTAGTAATTGTTTGCCGATCGTCACCAAGTCAATTAACTTCGTGGGGTCAGAATCCAAATCCACCATATTAGCGGCTTCTTTGGCGGCTTGGGTGCCAGAATTCATGGCCAAACCCACATTGGCCTGGGCTAGGGCCGGAGCATCATTGGTGCCGTCTCCGGTCATGGCCACTAATTTTCCTTTAGCCTGTTCTTGGCGAATGACCTCAATTTTATCCTCTGGGGTTGCCTCCGCCACAAAGTCATCAACCCCCGCTTCTTGGGCAATCACAGAGGCCGTAATGCGGTTATCCCCCGTGAGCATAATGGTGCGCACCCCCATGCGGCGCAATTGATCAAAACGCTCACGAATGCCCGGTTTAATCACATCCTTCAGATAAATAACCCCATATAAATCCCCATCCTGACACACCGCTAAGGGGGTGCCCCCCAATCGGGAAACCCGCTCATAGGCATGGTCTAATTCTTCAGAAATACTGCCTCCGCGCGATCGCACAAATCCTTTAATGGCATCCACTGCCCCTTTGCGAATTTCCCGCAGGTTGCTCCCTTCTTGACCTAAGTTAGTGCCACTCATGCGGGTACGGGCTGAAAACTCTAAACCCTCCGCTGATTGGGGATCAAAATCCAGTTTAGCCCCCAATTTTTCCGCAAGACGCACGATCGATCGCCCCTCTGGGGTTTCATCAAAAACACTGGAAGCCAGGGCAATGGTGGCCACCTCCAACAGACTATGACCTTGCACCGGGATAAACTCTTCCGCAAGGCGATTACCGAGGGTAATGGTGCCAGTTTTATCCAACACTAAAACATTGACATCCCCACAAATTTCCACGGCTCGGCCCGATGTGGCCACCACATTAAACTGGGCAACTCGATCCATTCCAGCAATACCAATGGCACTGAGTAAGCCCCCAATGGTGGTGGGAATAAGCGCCACAAATAGACCCACTAAGGTAGCCACCGTCAAGGGAGCTTTCACAAATTGACCCAAGAAAGGCAGGGTAACCACCACAATTAAAAAGACTTGGGTCAACACCGTCAGCAACACCAATAGGGCAATTTCATTGGGGGTTTTGCTGCGTTCTGCCCCTTCCACCAGGGCAATCATGCGATCGATAAATCCTTGACCGGGATCGGCAGTAATGCGAATCCATAACTCATCGGAAACCACCCGCGTGCCCCCGGTGACAGAACTGGCAATATCTGTGCCCGGTTGCTTCAAAACGGGGGCCGATTCCCCAGTAATGGCGGACTCATCCACCGAGGCCACCCCGGCAATCACTTCCCCATCAGCGGGAATCATTTCCCCCGCCACCACCTTGACTTGATCCCCCCGGTGGAGTTCCGTGGAAGGCACTGTGGCGATCGTGCCATCGGGGAGAACTTTTTGGGCTTGGGTGTCCGATCGCGTTGCCCGCAGGGAATCCGCTTGGGCTTTGCCCCGTCCCTCAGCAACCGCTTCCGCAAAGTTCGCAAATAACACCGTCGCCAACAAAATTAAGGCGATCCAGCCATTAAAAACCTGTTGGGAAAGGCGATCGCCCGCGATCGGGCCAAATAACGTGGGATTAACGGTGACTAAAAAGGCCAAAACTGTACTCACCCACACCATAAACATGACGGGGTTACCCACCGCTAAAGCCGGATTTAACTTGCGAAAAGCCTCTCCTAAAGCTCGGCCATAAAGACCCCCTAGGCTGACTTTAGGGGTGTGTTTGCGGTTGCCCCGTGGCCCTTGGGGTAAACGAAAAACCCGTTGTTTTGCTGTCATGGTAGACCCTTTAACGTCCTTGGGCAAGTTGGGCAAGTTGCAAAGCTTCGGCGATCGGCCCTAGGGCTAACACCGGGAAAAAAGTTAAAACCCCCAAAATCACAATCACCAGTGCCGTCACCCCAATAAATAGGGGGGTATCGGTGCGGAGGGTGGCAGGACTAGGAGGAACCGGTTGTTTGCGTCCTAGGCCGTCAGCAAACAAAATTAAAGCCGTGATGGGTAAATAACGCCCTGCCAAAATCCCCAGGGAGGTGCTTAAATTCCACCACAATCCCGTGGGGCTAGGTTGGCTATCCAAAAGTCCCTCCAATCCGGATCCATTGTTGGCCACCGCTGAAGCATATTCATAGATCACTTGGGACAAACCATGGAAGCCCGGATTGGTAATTCCTGCTAAACTTTCAGGAAAAGCCAGGGTTATGGCACTGGGGATCAGGATGAAAATGGGGTGAACGAGCAAAATTAAAAAGCTGGTGAGAATCACCTCTTGTTTTTCAATTTTGCGCCCCAAAAACTCTGGGGTTCGCCCCACCATTAACCCCGTAATAAACACCGAAAGAATCAAATAGGTAAACAGATAGGCTGTACCTGTGCCCTGTCCTCCCCAGATGATTTGTAAAAACAAATTGCAAAACAAAACCCACAACCCTAGGGGCATAAATGAGTCATGGAGACTGTTAACAGCCCCTGTCATGGTGGCAGTGCTAGTCACCCCGTAGAGGGTAGAACCAGCCCAACCAAACCGCACTTCTTTGCCTTCTAAATTGGGTAAATGACTGCCCCCATCCCCGCCTAACAGGTCATTCACGAGGGGATTGCCGTGGTATTCCCCTAGGAGTGCGACGCTTAAAAGCGCCACAAAAAAGATTAAAACCATGCCATAAATCAGCCAAGCCTGTTGGCGGTTTTTGATGATCACCCCATAGGTATAAATGAGACTGCTGGGAATCACCATCATGGCAATAATTTGCAGGGTATTGGTCAAGCTGTTGGGGTTTTCTAAGGGATGGGCGGAATTGGCGGCAAAAAATCCACCCCCATTTTCCCCTAGGAGTTTAATGCTTTCCAGGTGGGCAATGGGGCCACGGGCGATCGCCTGTTGCCAACTGGGATCTTCTAGGGTGGGGATCACTAGAGGGGGGGCGAGGGTTTCGGGGGTACCGGCGGCCAATAAAATGATGGCTCCCATGAGGCTCAGGGGTAACAAAATGCGGGTAATGGCACGAATGAAATCCCCATAAAAGTTACCCAGGGGTTGCCCTGAAATCCCCCGTGCAAAAGCGATCGCCACGGCTAACCCTGTGGCGGCTGAAGTGAAGCTTAAAAACCCTAAACCGAGAATTTGGCTACCATAACTGAGGGTTAATTCTCCACTGTAATGCTGTTGATCCGTATTGGTTAAAAAGGCAATGGTGGTATGGAGAATCGTATCCCAGGGGGGGGATGGTAATTGGGTTGGGTTGAGGGGTAAATAACCCTGGGCCATGAGCAGCCCAAAAACCCCGCATCCCATCACTAAATTAGTCCACAGGATCGCCCGTAGGTAAGCCCCTGCTGCCATGGAATTTTCAAGGGTAATCCCCGCCCCTTGATACAGTATTTTTTCCAAGGGATTGAAGACGGGATCGAGGAGGGTTTTATTCCCCATAAAAACCTGGGCCATATAATCCCCTAAGCGGGGGGTAATGGCAACGACGATCGCCAAAATTAAGGCAATCTGTAGCAAGGCAATCTGTATGGAGCCTTGGGACATGGATTTTTTGCACTCGAGACAGGGACTGGGGGAATTATAAACTAAAATCTAGGCACCCACTCTTGGGTGGCCTGAGGGCTAGGGGGTGGGTTTTGCAGTTAGTTTAATGGCTTGATTGCCCCTGAATCCATGGACTCAACCCTTGACTTTTCCCCAACTCCAGGGGGACTGGCTGGCCCAGTGTACCACCACCAAACCCTCCAAACGGCGATCGTGCGATCGGGCCTAGGGCTACACAGCGGCACCCAAACCCAGGTACGATTGCTTCCGGCTCCCCTAGGCCATGGACGACGCTTCAAACGGGTAGATTTACCTGATTCCCCAGTTATTCCAGCCCAATTAGACCAAATTCACCCCACCCTACTGTCCACGGAATTGGGCCAAGGTTCCTGCCGGGTGAGAACCGTGGAACATCTGCTGGCTGCCCTGGCGGGGTTGGGGGTGAGCAATGTCCTGGTGGAAATTGATGGCCCAGAGGTGCCCCTCTTGGATGGGTCAGCCCAGGAGTGGGTGGCGGCCATTCACCAAGCAGGGCTAGCGGGTCAAGGGGAGCCGCTCCCGCCGCCCCAGGTGCTAGAGCAACCCCTCTGGGTGCGCCAGGGGGAGGCTTTTGTGGCGGGGTTCCCGGCTCCTGAAACCCGATGTAGCTATGGCATTGATTTCCCCCAAGCTCCGGCCATTGGCAACCAATGGTACAGTTGGCGCTGGAGTGTGGACAGTTTTGTGGCGGATATTGCTCCGGCTCGGACTTTTGGCCTTGCGGAACAGGTGGAAGCCCTGCGGCAACAGGGACTGATACAGGGGGGGAGCCTGGATAATGCGTTGGTGTGCAGTGCGGAAGGTTGGCTGAATCCGCCTTTGCGGTTTGCCAATGAGCCGGTGCGCCATAAATTATTGGATTTGCTGGGGGATTTGTCTCTGCTGGGCACCCTACCCCAAGCCCATATTTTTGCCTATAAAGCTAGCCACCAATTGCATTTACAATTTGCCCAAGCCCTGGCTCAACTGATTGCGGATGCTTGATGACCATGAACAGTCCTGAAACTCTAACTTCTATTCCCCGTCCTGCGGTTGCTCCGGTGGTGGTAGAGGCTCAAAATCTCCATAAAACCTATCGCACGGGCTTTTGGCTCAACCGCAAGATTTCTTCCCTCAAAGGGGTATCCCTCACGGTAACCCAGGGGGAAACCTTTGGCCTTTTGGGACCCAATGGGGCCGGTAAAACCACCTTGCTCAAAATTCTTTTGGGGATTACCCGTCCATCCCAGGGTAAGGGGATGCTTTTGGGGCAACCTTTGGGCGATCGACCCACCCGATCCCACATTGGTTATCTGCCTGAAAATCCCTATTTTTACGATTACCTAACGGGTTGGGAAATGCTGCAATTTACGGCGGGTTTATTTGGGATTCCTAGGCCAGAGCAGCGGCAGCGGATGGTGGAACTTTTAGATTGGGTGGGCCTTGCCCAGGGGACTACCCGCAAGAAGCCCCTGCGGGAATATTCTAAGGGGATGTTGCAGCGCTTAGGGTTAGCCCAGGCTTTGATTAATAATCCCGATTTGATTTTTTTGGATGAACCCATGTCTGGGTTAGATCCCCAGGGGCGCTACCAAATGCGGGAGATTATTTTAACGCTGAAAAGTCAGGGTAAAACTATTTTTTTTAATAGCCATATTTTGGCGGATGTGGAGCAAATTTGCGATCGTGTGGCGATCCTGGCCCAGGGCAATTTGCTCTGTGTGGGTTCCTTGGATGAACTGTTGGGCACCAGTCGCCAATATCAAGTGCGGGTGTTGGGCGATCGTCTGAATTTGGAAGTGCTGGCCCAATGGTTAGATGCTCTGGTGTGCGAAGACCAGGTGTGGCGGGGCATTCTCAAGGGCGAGGCTGGGGAGTTCCTGGGGAGTCTGGCCTTGATGGGGGGTAAGCTGCTGTCTTTGGAGTTAGCCCGCCCCACTTTGGAAGCGTTTTTTGTGGAGCAGTTGCGCCAGCGCAATATCCGGGTGAGCGAGTAGGAATCCCTCACCCCAACCCCTCTCCCTTGGGGCGAGGGGCTAAATCGACAAGGGATTAAACCCCGAAAACCGGGGCAACCACGGGGGATTTGATTCTACCGAAGGGAGTCCCTCACCCCAACCCCTCTCCCTTGGGGCGAGGGGCTAAATCGACAAGGGATTAACCCCCGAAAACCGGGGCAACCACGGGGGGTTTGACCCTACCGAAGGGAGTCCCTCACCCCAACCCCTCTCCCTTGGGGCGAGGGGCTAAATC
>Ga0129333_10003382_pt1 | contig 14908 bp, 22 predicted proteins | sample CPB6_08_DNA_FD_94474 | JGI IMG/M metagenome (GOLD analysis project Ga0129333, IMG submission 94474) | Freshwater to marine salinity gradient microbial communities from Chesapeake Bay, USA - CPBay_Sum_0.6_0.8_DNA | ecosystem: Environmental > Aquatic > Marine > Coastal | place: USA: Chesapeake...
GGATATGCCGATTATTCTACTTCAACCTGGGCTCGTAGAGAACGTGCTTTAAGTGATATGGAGCAGGCTGCGATTAAACAACATGGTTTATTCAAACTCAGCGACTTCTTACCCAAGAAGCCCACTGAAGTTGAACTCAAGGTTATCAAAGAAATGTTTGAAGCCAGTGTAGAAGGTGAAGCATTTGATATGGAGCGTTGGGGTCAATATTACAAACCCGCAGGCATGGGCGGTAGTGGTAGTGCTACAGGTAGTGGAACTGCTCCAAAAGTCAGTGCTCCTGCTGCTCCAGTAGATGAGGACGAAGCCCCTTTTGAATCAGCGGTTTCAGCACCCGCTAAAGTTGCTGTAAAGGAAGAGGAAGAAAAACCTGCATCAAGTGGTAGTGATTCATCAAGTCGTGCTGCTGACATTATCGCTATGATTCGTAAGCGTAATCAGCAATAAGGAGATAGATTGTGGTAAAAAAATCAATCTCTAAGATTGGCGATAAACTCGCCAAAGTAAACGAATCATTTACTGTTAATATGTACGATAATGGCTTTATGTTTGAAATAAGTGGTCGTAATAAGGACGGTGATTATAAGGCTGTAAAGATTACTGTCACAGAAATGACTACACTTTTGGCTTTAGTCCAAGAAGCCACAGAGATGGAAAGGGACGAATAAAATGGGTAAGGCATTCGATATTTCAAAATTTCGAAAAAGCCTTACCAAGTCCATTGACGGGCTTGGTATTGGCTTTAATGATCCTACAGATTGGGTTTCTACGGGCAATTATGCTCTAAACTACTTAATCAGTGGAGACTTTTTCAAAGGTGTTCCTTTGGGAAAGGTTACTGTATTTGCTGGTGAAAGTGGTGCTGGTAAGAGTTATATCTGTTCAGGTAACCTCATTCGTCATGCTCAAGATCAAGGTATTTTTGTAGTTCTTATTGACTCAGAAAATGCTCTTGACAAAGATTGGTTAGAGCGATTAGGTGTAGATACAGATGAGTCTAAACTGCTCAAACTTAATATGGCAATGATAGATGATGTAGCAAAAACTATCAACGAGTTTATGAAGGAATATAAAGGAATGCCTCAAGATGAAAGGCCCAAGGTGCTTTTTGTCATTGATAGTTTAGGCATGTTATTGACACCCACTGATATCAATCAGTTCGAAGCCGGAGATTTGAAAGGTGACATGGGTCGTAAGCCCAAGGCTCTTACTGCACTAGTTCGTAATTGTGTTAATATGTTTGGTAGTTTTAATGTTGGACTTGTTGCTACTAATCATACATATGCCAGCCAAGATATGTTTGACCCAGATGATAAAATCTCAGGCGGACAGGGTTTTATCTATGCGTCATCAATTGTTGTAGCAATGAAAAAACTCAAACTCAAAGAAGATGAGGATGGCAACAAGGTCAGTGATGTATTGGGCATTCGTTCAGCCTGTAAGATCATGAAAACTCGTTATGCCAAACCTTTTGAGTCTGTTCAGGTTAAAATTCCCTATTCAACAGGCATGGCACCTACTTCAGGGTTGGTGGATATGTTTGAAAAGATGGGGGTATTGACAAAACAAGGAAATAAGTTACAATATGTCAGTAAGCGAACAGGTGAAATTACCGCAGAGTTCAGAAAAAATTGGACAGAAGATAAATTAATGGTAATCATGGCAGAATGGGATAATACTGCTACGGTTGTACCAATTTCACAAGACGAAAATACTGAGGAAGCATAATGGACGAGTCACTTATTATTGAAGTATGGGATACTTTTAAGGATTATATTCCTGAAAAAAGCCGAGACACAGCGGCAAATCAGTTTGTAGATTTTCTCCTTGGCAAGGATGTCGATACAGGCACATTAGAAGGAATCATGGGATTTGATCCACATTTAGATCATGCTATTGAATTGGTTCTCGGTGAAGAAAATCAAGACAATGACGATGAATATGATGAGGATGGATATGACTATGAGGATGATGAGGACTATTAATGAAATGGTACTCAAAAGTCAGCAAGGACCTTGGGTCCTTGCCTGATTGTATTGACTATTTCTATAAAGAACTTGACTCAGCCAAAATCGAAACTAAAATAAGTGGTAATATTGAACGAGCATCTGCGGCTCTTCCTGGTATTGTTGAACACAGATTTAATCAACTTCAAGAAATTGAAGCAATATTAGAATATCTTAATATTGAACTAAGAAGAACTCGCAGTCGTTTCTTCAAAAAATATCTAGAAAATTATCAACGTGCTCTGAGTTCAAGAGATGTTGAAAAATATGTGGACGGTGAGGATGATGTTGTTGATATGGAAAAAATTATCAACGAATTAGCCTTAATGCGTAACCAATGGCTAGGTATTATTAAAGGTTTAGACATTAAACAGTGGCAATTAAGTAATATTATCAAATTAAGGACTGCTGGACTTGAAGACATCACCCTCTAATACCATTGAAGTAGAATCTTTGATACATGCTCTGGCGAGAGTTGGTCAAAATTCTATAAAATCCTATGATTTTAAAATTATTGAAAGCATCAGTAATCAAATTTACTACAATCAAGAAGGCATGACAGAAAAACAGGCAAATTTATGTCTTAAAATTTTAAAAAAAAATATTAACATACTTAATACCACATTTTTAACAGATGTTTTACCGTTTATCAACTCTCCTGTATACAAATATCCGTTAAGAGTAGTCAATAATCACTACAAAATTTCTTTGATAGAAGAAAATTCAAATTATCAAAAAATCAAATTGGAATTTCCCTTTAACGAACTTATTGTCAAACAGATTAAATCACAAAAAGACAAAATTTACAACTATCAATGGGATCCGACTGAAAAATCATGGTATTTGAGCATGGAAACAGCGTCTTTACAGTTGTGTTATCATTTTGTACAACAATATAATTTTGAATATGACCCGGCTTTTGAAATTTATTTTGATCAAATTAGAGATATTACCAATAATTTAGAAAATATAGTGCCTATGGTAGATTATATTGACGGTAAGTACAAAATTAAGAACGCTTTTAGGGGAATCCCGGAATTTGCCAGTGATAATCTCATAGACAGTCTGTTTACAGCAAGAAAATATGGTGTTTATACTTGGTCTGATACTGTTGAAGATCACCTAAATAAATTATCTACCTGTTCGCTCACAGTAAATTTTTTAAAACACAATGATCATAAGGAATTTGTAGTAGATTCTTCGTCATTTAGTAAAAAATCAATTGAAAATTTAATTAAACATCTGCTTCCAGGTATCTTTTTTATCCCAGCCGGGAGTGAATTGGCAACATTACAGAATTCATTAGACCTATTACAATCCGCAGGAATAGACAATTCGGAAATTACAACATTATTTAGGTTACCTAACGAGACAAATAGCACATTTAACAAATTTATAAAAGAAAACGGTCTAAATTCTCCTCTTTCAAGAAATACAAAAGCAGTCTTTATTAGTACAAAAATTCCTAAAACAATCTTTCAAACTGATTTGAAATTCAACACCGCGATCATGTATAATAGATATTATGCTCATTATACAACTAAAGATTTTTTGAGAAATTTCCAAAATATTTTAGAAATTGTTGATAAAAAAGCAGAAGAAAATAGAAAGAGACAAGAAGATTGGTTGATAGATGGGTAAGACTACACAGTTGAAAATTATAGATGAAGTAAATTGTAAGTTTCTAAATCTTGATTTGGACACTCGCAAGGCCTTGGTCAAAAAATTCAAGTTAGAAGATCCTACAGCCAGGTTTAGACCAGCCTATAAACTGGGTAGATGGGACGGTACCGTGAGTTTTTTCGGTCTAGGCGGTACCACTTACATTTCAATTCTTCCTCGGGTATTAGAGTATTTGGAAGAACGCAACTACTATGTGGAGATTGAAGATCAACGCTCACCTATTGACCTAAAATTTCCTGAAATTTCTGGTGATTTTTGGGGTGAAAAGTGTTGGCCTAAAGGACATAGGTTTGAGGGACAACCCATTCGTCTGCGTGAAGATCAAGTTGAAGTGATCAATAAGTTTTTACAAAATCCTCAAAGTCTACAGGAGATAGCCACTGGGTTTGGCAAAACTATTACTACTGCGACTTTGGCAAAAATCTGTGAAAAATATGGTAGAACAATCACCATTGTGCCAAATAAAAGTTTGGTAGAACAAACTGAAGAAGACTTTCGTAACTGTGAATTAGATGTTGGAGTATACTACGGTGATCGTAAAGAGTTAGGTCGCACTCATACCATAGCAACTTGGCAAAGTTTGAACATTTTAGAGAAAAAATCACATGATGATGACGAACTTTTAACACTTGCTGAATTTTTAGATGGTGTTGAAGCAGTCATAGTTGATGAAGTTCATATGGCCAAGGCTGATGTTCTTAAAAAATTACTCACACAAAATTTAGGTAAAACACCTATTCGTTGGGGACTCACAGGAACCATACCCAAAGCCGAAATTGATTTCGAAAATATTCGTTGTTCCATAGGTGATGTGGTACATCGTGTATCAGCACATGAACTACAAGAAAAAGAAATTCTAAGTAAGTGTCATGTTCAAATTATTCAAACTGCTGAGCACAAAGAATTTCGCAGTTACGCAGAAGAATTGAAATATTTGGTCACTGATGAAGCCAGAATGACCTATATTGCGAATATTATTCAAGGTGTCGCAGAATCCGGCAACACACTAATTTTAGTAGATAGAATTGAAAGTGGTAATTTTTTACAGGACAGATTAACAGACAGTGTATTCATATCAGGAAGAGTTAAAACCAAAGATAGAAAAGAAGAATACGATGAAGTGGCAGTTGCGGATAACAAGATTATTGTGGCGACTTACGGTGTGGCCGCTGTGGGTATTAATATCCCTAGGATTTTTAATCTGGTTCTTTTGGAACCCGGAAAGAGCTTTACAAGAGTTATACAATCAATTGGGAGAGGTATTAGAAAGGCTGAAGACAAAGACTTCGTCCAAATCTGGGACTTGACTGCTAGTAGCAAATATGCTAAAAAGCATCTAACAGAAAGAAAGAAATTTTACAGAGAAGCGAAATATCCTTTCTCTATTGATAAGGTAAATTACATCTAACATGCAAATATTAACACTAGACAACAAGGCATTTTATCTAAACGAATTGCCTGACGAAATTGAAAGCGACATGAGATTCGCTGTATTAGATAATAGCGATAATTCAAATCCTGATTATTTCTTTATCCCACTAATTTTCCTAGAAAGCTTTACTGGACCTGCAGTAGTTCTTAAAATCGGCAAATATGAGATTTCTATGCCATTAGATTGGTGTACTATAGTAGGTGATGCCGAAGGACCGGAAATGGAAGTATTACCTTTAACTAGTCTTAACGATAGGGGCTTCAAGACTTTTTGTTTTAACCCATTGGGTAGTTTTAGACCTCAGTTTTTAGATATTGACATTGTAGATATCTATCAAGATGTTAAATGGTATTTTCCTAAAATGAGAGCGGGACAACTTTTATGTACTCCACTATCAAACGAACCTAATCCACCTTGTGTATATTTTGTTAAAGAAGTAAGCAGGCAAAGCGAACTGGTAAACTACAGTCAAGCATGGTAACGATTAAGATTTATGAAAGTCCGGATGGGGGGCACACGATTTATCAAAGAAACTTTGATTCTAACAAACGTGAATTAGTCTCCGAAGATGATTATGCAAAAAAACAAAGATTGAAATTAGAATGGATTCATATTTTTGAAATAGCAGACTCTAATCCTGCATTGAAAAAAGCAGTTGATCGTGCTATAATGATCTATAGGTTGAGTAAAAATGAGTAAAGATGCTGATAAATTAAAAAATTCAAAACGTAGACAACAAGACGAAAATGCTATCAATAAACAGGTTAAGATAGCCAAAGCATATAATATTCCTGTAGAAGAACCTCACAAATTAGCAAAACATCATGCTACTAATTGTGGTAATCCCAAATGTATAATGTGTGCCAATCCGAGAAAGACATTCAAAGAACTTACACAACAAGAACGTAGATTATTTCAAGATATCGATACACCAAATGATAAACATAGTAACGGACTACTACCAAAGGAAGAATAATGAGTTCTAAATTAGATTTGAAAAAAACTCTAAGAGCAGTAGACAATAGAGACTACGACTTTTATAATAACTTAACAGATGAAGAAAAGAAAAGTTTTAGTCCATATGTATTAATGAGATTTATTTCAAACGTAAAAGGAGAAGATTATTTACAAGAATGGTATATTGAAAGAACAAATGAACTTGTTAATAAAAACCATTGGGTATTGAGTAAAAATGATAAAGAACTATTATGGAAATTATGCGCGGCTACAGGTGTTGGATCAACTCAATATCATCCATATCTTGCATCGGGTAAAAAAGAAAAAACAAATAAAATAGAAAAACTTCTTGCTGAAATTTACCCGGCAAGGAAAATAGATGATATAAAAGTAATGGCTTCTCTAATGAGTGAACAGGATAAAGAAGATCTGTTCGATAAGATGGGATTTGATAAAAATCAAAGAAAAGAATATCAATAATATGATAGCATTGGCTGAACAACCTTATAAATGTGTTCACTGTGGCAAGAGTTTTATGAAAGAAAAAACTTGCCTAGCACATGTCTGTGAACGTAAGCGTCGTGCCATGCAAGAGACAGAAAAACGAGTACAAGCCGGATTTATGGCATTCAATAGATTTTATAATCTAACACAAGCGAGTAGAAAACCAAAAACTTATGATGAATTTTGTAATAGCAGTTACTACAATGCTTTTGTAAAATTCGGTAGTTTTATCAATAACGTCAACCCACTATATCCTGATAAATTTATTGACTATGTGATAAAAAGTGGTGTGAAATTAGATCAATGGTGTAAAGATAAATTATACGAAAGTTATCTATTTGAAATATTAAAAACAGAACCAGTAGAAAGTGCTGTACAGAGATCTTTGACTACTATGATGGAATGGGCTGAAGAACATCAAAGTCAATTTGAACATTACTTTAGATATGTTAGTCTAAATAAAGCAGTTCACGATATTGTAAACGGAAATATGAGTTGTTGGGTGATTCTAAACAGCAAAGACGGAAAAGACCTATTACAGAAATTAAATGATGAACAATTAGAAATGATCTCTCCGGCATTTGATTTAAAATTTTGGATGACAAAATTTAGTCAAGCCCCTGCAGATGTAGCACTAGTAAAAGAAATATTAGACGAAGTAAAAATCAAATAATAAAAAAGAAAATTAATGAAAATTGTTATTAACGGTACTTTTGATATTCTACATCTAGGTCATCTTCGTCTTTTATCCTATGCTCGATCTATAGTAAACAGTTATGTGTATGTTCTAATAGATAGTGATAGAAGAGTTAAGGAATTAAAAGGATCTAAAAGACCTTACAATTCTGAATACGAGAGGGCAAGTCTTTTATTTGCATTAAAATATGTTGATCGTGTAGATGTTTTTGATAGTGAAGTAGAATTAGAAAATTTTATTAAAAATTTTAAACCTGATTTGATGATTAAAGGTAGTGATTATAAAGACTCACAAATAATAGGTAGTCAGTATTGCAAAGAAATTCAATTTTATGATAGACTCGAAAAATATTCCAGTTCCAAAAAGATTCAAGATATTATTGATAGGGGATAGATGTATCGATGAGTACTTTATAGGTACATGTGATAGAATTAGCCCAGAAGCACCTGTACCTATCCTCAAAGTTGAAAGTAATTATTCTAGTCCCGGCATGGTAGCCAATGTAAAAGCAAATTTTGAATCATTAGGACAAATTGTAGAACTTGTTTCAAACGACGAAACTATTAAAAAAATTAGATATATTGACAAACGTTCTGGTCAACATCTCTTACGTGTAGATGATGAGCCTAGGATAAAACCTTGGAATGGATTGTTTAGAAATTATACCTTGATCAAGTCCTATGACGCTGTTGTAATTTCTGATTATAATAAAGGTTTTATTTCTTATGAACAAATTGAAAAACTCATTAAGACAGCAAACAAACCTATTTTTATAGATACCAAGAAAACTGATCTTAAAAGATTTTCAGGCGCTTTTATCAAGATAAATTTTTTAGAATATAATAGGTTAACATCTACACCAGACCACGAAGAGGGATTAATTGTCACAAACGGTGAACATGGAGCAATGTATAAGTCAAAACATTATCCAGCAATGAAAGTAGATGTTTGTGATGTCTGCGGAGCAGGTGATACATTTTTGGCATATCTTACATATGGTTATCTATATTACAATGATATGGATAAAGCCATAGAATTAGCAATCAAAGCAGCCAGTGAAACGGTTAAACATCAAGGTAACTATGCACCAAAATTATCAGAAGTAAATTTTACAGATTGACAGATGTTTCCTAATATATTAAAATTACTTTATGCCAGATATTGATATAGATTTTGCTGATAGAAATCAAATTCTTGAGAAAATCAAGCATATTCCTGCGACCTTAGACGATGGTAAGAAACACAATACTGGTATCTATCCACATGATATTCCAATTAACCCGTTAACAGGATCTGCCAGTATCACATACAAAGATGCAGAAGAACGAGGCTATTTTAAGATAGATTTTTTGAATGTAGGCATATATAAAGATATCCGCAGCGAAGCACACCTTGTAAAATTACTTAATCAGGAGCCATTATGGGATTTACTGGAACAGGACGATTTCGTCAACTTGCTCTTTCACGTCAACGGACATGGTTCGATCTTAAGAAATATGAAACCCCGGACGATAGACCAACTAGCGGCAGTTTTGGCAATGATACGCCCCGCGAAACGTTATCTGATTGGGAAAGACTGGACTACAGTGATGAACGAAGTGTGGACTAAACCTGAGGGTGATGAATATTATTTTAAAAAGTCACATGCCACTGCTTATGCGGCTGCTGTTGTAGTACAAATGAATTTGATTTGCGAATCTATCAGTTACGATTATTCCTAACTGATCTTACAAGTTGAATACTTTTTCTTTTTACTCTTTTTTCTGCGATTTCACTGAGATTGATCATAGGCCCGAAGACTAATTCTACATCTTTGTTGTTAAATGTTTTTATGTATGGTCTAAATTGAGTCATTTCTTGTTTTAGGAAAATATTGATAGGAATTTTTCGATTACTCTCCCACCACCAAACTTCTCCTAATTCTAAAAATATTTTTCTTTGGTCTTCGTTAATAATCATGCCCAGATCGTATATGCTTGCTACATACTGATCGCAGTTGATTATTATGCCAACGTACTCTTTATCATTAGATTTTATACAACTTATAAACGGAAAATTTTCTTGAAACTGATCTTTCATCACCTAGTCAATAAATATTATTATGCAAAACTTACCGATCTATTTATACCAAAATTTACTCGATATAACATTAGATATGGATGTTAATGTCAAAGGAGTTAATCAAGTCATGTATCAGCGTGATCTTACTATTCAAAAGGGTATTAAGAATCAAGTTCGAATTCAATTTAAAAACAGTGATCAGAAAAGAATTAGGATTTATAATACTCAAACTTATGTTTTTAGCATGTTTGATAGCATTAATCAACGTCTATTAATTGAAAAACCACTGACCGTGATAGATGATGCTACTACCTCTACAAAAGGGCTGGCTTTGCTTACTCTAAGTGAAAGTGATACAATAAACCTTGACAAAAGTAGTTACACATTCAGTGTGAAATTATTGGACACAGACGGTAGTTATATTCCTACCTATAGTAATACCTACTATGGAGTTAATGGTACTTTACATATTAAAGAAGATGTTTATCCTGCCCTACAGCCCAGTACTTCAGTCTCGGCATTTACTAAAAATTTCAATAATCTTCTAAACAAATATGTTCATTCAAGTGGTAATATCTATGCCTCGCCAGAATACAACGGAAACAGTGCTTTACATACTGCGGCCATATATTTGACTGCTTTTAGAGGAACATTAATTATAGAAGGAACATTGGAGAATAGCCCAGGCTCAGGAGAAAATTATTCACAGTTAGTTTCCAAGTCCTACAGCCAATTTTCAGGTATAGATTATATCAATTTCAATGGCGTTTATACCTATATAAGATTTAAATTCATTCCAGATCAAGCACCTGCTGGTCTAGACAACGACGACCCAAGTTATTACGGAAAATTTGACAAAATTCTCTACAGAAGTTAAAATTGCAGAATGCTAGAAATACAGTCTACAGTTTTAGCCCTATTGCCTCCTAAACGAAAAACTACACCGAGTGGTTGGACATCATTTAATGCTGTATGCTGTCATCACAAAGGTGAAAAACCAGATACCAGAGGAAGGGGTGGAATCCGTATAGATGCCGACGGATCTTGGCAATATCACTGTTTTAACTGTAACTTCAAAGCAGGCTGGAGCCCTGGGAAATTACTAAGTACAAACACCAAACAGTTACTGGGTTGGTTAGGATTAAATGATTTTGATATAAACAAATTAGTATTATTGACTCTAAAAAATCAGGATACTGAAAAGAAAAGCCAAAAGATAATACAATTAGATATTAAGGAACGTGAACTACCTGAAGATTCTATGAAATTGATAGAATGGGCAAATCAAGAAGTTCCAGAAGAAATTTATCAAAATTTATTAGCAATTTTTGATTATCTTAATTACAGAGGCATGAACATAGATTGGTATCCTTGGTACTGGACTCCAAGTGCTGGATACAAAGATAGATTGATTATTCCTTTTTATCAACACGAAAAAATTGTAGGATACACTGCTAGAAAAATTTCAGATGGTAAACCAAAATACCTAACAGATTCACAACCGGGTTATGTTTTTAACATTGATAGACAAACATTAGATAAACAATATTGTATCCTTGTTGAGGGGCAATTTGATGCTATAAGTATAGATGGATGTGCTATAGGTCATAACGAACCTAACGATACACAGATATTAAGAATCAATAATCTGGGCAAAGAAGTAATTGTAGTCCCTGATAAAGATAGAGCAGGTGCTAAATTATTAAACAGTGCAATAGCCAATGGTTGGTCAGTGAGTCTGCCACCTTGGGAAGACGATATTAAGGATGTAGCAGACAGTGTAAAAAGATACGGAAGATTGTACACTCTTAATACCATTTTACACTATAAAGAGCAGAACAAGATTAAAATCGAACTTTTAAAGAAAAAACTAGAGAAAATTAATGGCTAATATAGACTATAGTTTTGAAATACAAAAATTATATCTAGAGATGTTTCTATCAGATGCAGAAACATTTGTAAGATGTCAAAATATCTTTGATCCAGAAAATTTTGATCAGAAACTAAGAGATACCGCTAAGTTTCTAACAGAATATGTAGATCAATATAAGGTCATGCCAGAAGTATATCAACTTAATACCATATGTAAAACCAGTCTAGAACAAATCTCTGTGCCTAAAGAAAACTACGAATGGCTAATGGAAGAATTTGAAAAGTTTAGTAGACACAAAGGATTGGAAAGAGCCATTTTAAAATCTGTTGATCTTCTTGAAAAAGGGGATTACGGCCCTGTTGAAAAACTAGTAAAAGATGCCATTCAAATCAGTCTTAATAGAGATATGGGTACTGATTATTTTGAAGACCCAAGGGGCAGATTAGAGACACTTAAAAATTCAAATGGCCAAATTTCAACAGGCTGGCCAAGTGTAGACAAGAAATTGTACGGTGGATTTAATAGAGGTGAACTCAATATCTTTGCCGCAGGCTCCGGTGGTGGTAAGAGTTTATTTCTTGCTAATCTAGGTGTTAATTGGGCTATGGCGGGACTAAACGTAATCTATCTTACATTTGAACTTTCTGAGAATTTAGTCAGTATGCGTCTGGACAGTATGGTCACAGGAATCGCTACAAGAGAAATTTTTAAGAACATAGATGACGTTGAATTAAAGGTTAAAATGGCCGGAAAACGTGCGGGAAGTATACAGATCAAGTATATGCCATCGGGGAAAAATTGTAATGATATTCGTGCCTATTTGAAGGAATATCAGGTCAAAAAAGGCCGAAAACCGGACGTTTTGTTAATAGATTACCTAGATTTAATGATGCCTTTATCTGTGAAGGTATCGCCCAGTGATTTGTTTGTAAAGGACAAATATGTATCAGAAGAGATACGTAATTTGGCTATGGAAACACAGTGTATAACAGTGACAGCAAGTCAGTTAAACAGAACCGCAGTAGAGGAAATAGAATTTGATCATAGCCATATTTCAGGAGGTTTAAGTAAGATTCAAACTGCTGATAATGTAATCGGTATTTTTACTAGCAGAGCAATGAAAGAACGCGGTCGCTATCAAATACAGTTTATGAAGACTAGATCAAGTTCAGGTGTTGGGCAAAAAGTAGATCTTGAATTTAATATGGATACTCTGAGGATCAGTGACCTAGGAGAAGACTACGATTCATCTAGCCAACCTACAAATACTGTATATCAGGGATTGAAAAGAACAAGCACCACAACTAGTGATCCTACACAGGGTATTTCGGTTAATAAGATTAAAACACAGTCACAGTCAACAACGGATCTAAGAAGTATGCTGGCGAATCTTAATTCAGAAAAAGATTAAAACCAACTTTCTATTTGATTCTTAGCACTTTGTTCTAATACATTGTGCCACTGATCTATACCTTCTTTTTCAAATACTAAGTCTTCGGTAGCAGGAATTAAACTCCATCCTGTAGATATATCATTAAATGGCGGTAAGGATTCTAACTCACCTTCTAAATGACTGGGCATCCATCTAACATAACCGGCAACAGCACGGAATTTACTGGGCCCTTCATTTTTTGAAATCGCTGTGAGCACACTGATATCATTGCTGATTCCTATATTTTCAGTTACCTTGGTAGTGCTTGTAGATGACCAATCTAGTGTATGAACAACAATAATCCTATTGGTACTTTCAGAACCACCAAACCATAAAGGTTTATCTTTATTCAGAGTCATTCCTAATCCCTGCATTACAGATAGTAATGTAGTATGAGACTCCATAGGCTTGTTTATTTGTAGGCCAACACTACCTGTATGATCGTGGTCTACAATAAGAATAACTCCTCTCCTTGTAGACACATCCTGTCTTTTTGGATGGGCTGCTAATAGGTAACCCTTGATATCGTCTAAGTCTTCCATATTAATATTTAATAAAATAAATATCGAATATGAAGATAAAAGAGTTTTTACCACCTGGCATTAGACAACAACAGGACTTGAATTCAATAATTTGGCAGGATGAGGACACTATTCATCCCGAAGTTCGTGCTAAATTGATTAAAATTGCTTCTTTTTTCAAAGAATACATAGAAATAGATTTTCCTATTGTAGATATTATTGTTACCGGTGGGCAGACAGGTAAATTCTATACAGAATCAAGCGATTTAGATCTACATCTAATAACTGATTTTGATAAGATCGATTGTGATCAAGAAGTCGCTGAACTTTTTGATACCAAACGCAATTTATTCAATAAAGAATATAATATTAAAATAAAAGGTATACCTGTAGAAGTTTATGTAGAGGACGTTAAACAACCTGCGGTAGGCGGAGCATACAGTATATTAAAACAACAATGGCTAAGACAGGCGAATCAACCTAAAGGCCAAATTGATGATGAAAAAATTAAAATCAAATCTCAAGAACTATTTGATCTTATAAGTAAATCTCTTACTTTAGATAATTTAGAACTATTAGACCAAATGAAAGACCTTATTTGGAACTATAGAAAACAGGGTCTTCAAAAGCAAGGTGAATTTGGCGTTGCTAATTTAGTTTTTAAGAGTTTAAGAAATAGCGGAATTTTAGATCAACTAAGATCAAAAATAAAAGATTTAGAAAGCCAAAAATTCGGTCTAAAATAAAAAAGCCCACTAAGTGTGGGCTTTTTCTAAAGCAAGTAATGCTAACTGCCTTGCTAAAAACAACTTCCATTTTATAGAGTGTGGAATATCAAAATCATTATCTTCTACATCAATGACTCGCAATCTGTTTAAATTACGTGCTATTGCGTCGTCGAAAATAATAACTTCTTGATCTTCTAATTCACCCTTAATTTGTAGAAATCGTAAATCGCTTCGGCGGGCTAAAATTACTTCTTTGCTGGATCGGCTTTCTTTTCCTCTTTCTTGGCTTCAGCCTTAGGAGCGTCTTTCTTTTCTTCTTTCTTAGCGTCAGCAGCGAAAGCAGAACTAATACCAAAAGCAGCAATTAACATAGCGATAACTGATTTCATTTTAATTTCCTTTTTAAAAATTAACAGAATTAATCTGTGTACTAATAATAACGCCTTAAATACTAATGCGTTGACTAATTATACTACAATGGAAAAAATAAAAAAATATCTTTGGATGACCGCAGGATTCATCTTTTTGGGCGTCGCTTATATAGGTGTTGTAACACCGGGAATACCATGGAGTACACCTACAGTGGTTGCTGCCTATTGTTTTGCTAGGGGATCTGATCGCTGGCATAATTGGATTATGAATCATAAACTGTTTGGGCCCTTTCTACGAAATTGGAGTGAAAAAAGAGTATTCCCTAAATACGGAAAATGGGCCATGTTTGTGACCATGGATGTTAGTCTGGTAATTGTTTGGTTTACTACCTATAACTGGAAACTTACCGCAGGTTTAGGACTTATGATGATGCTGGTAGCAATATGGGCATGGCGGTTTCCTGAAACTCCAGAAGAGCATGACCAAAGAATAGAAAAGGGAAAAAAGATAGGTTGGTTAAAATAAAAAACGCCCCGAAGGGCGTTTTATTTTATTTCTAATATAAATTAGAAACGATGACGAATACCAACACCTGACACACGAGTATCTGCGAAGGCTGTATTTGTTCTGTTTACACCGTCA
>Ga0129333_10003384_pt1 | contig 14907 bp, 7 predicted proteins | sample CPB6_08_DNA_FD_94474 | JGI IMG/M metagenome (GOLD analysis project Ga0129333, IMG submission 94474) | Freshwater to marine salinity gradient microbial communities from Chesapeake Bay, USA - CPBay_Sum_0.6_0.8_DNA | ecosystem: Environmental > Aquatic > Marine > Coastal | place: USA: Chesapeake Bay...
AGTTTTTGATCGTGAAGGAAATCTACAGTACAAGATTTATCCTCCCAAGAACAAAAAGTATCTAAACATAGCTGAAGAATTTGAACTAGACGATCCTAACTATAGCATAGATAAAGATCATACCAAGTTTCAACTTCGAGTTGAAAACAGTATAGAAAATTTTCATGACAGTCAGGCCTATAAACTAGGAGATTACCTAGGCAAGCTGGACAGCTATGACATCAAGTGTAAGAGCTATTTTGATCATTTTACTGAAATATATGTCAGTGCCAGTGGTATAGTATTTCCCTGCTGTTTTGTTGGCAACAGATATGACGGTAACATTGATCATTTTATGGATCATCAACTCAAGGCCAAAATTAGACCTAGACTAGCTGAGTTAGATCTGCACAATCGTTCATTCAGTGACATATTGGCTGCAGGAGTACTGGAAGAAATATTCAGTGATTCATGGCTCAAGGATTCTATCAGACATGGCAAACTGGCCTACTGCGCCGAAACATGCGGACAAAACAGTCCTCTAGACAAACTCTATGTAAAATAGGGCTCAGTCTCACAACTAAATATTAAATAGAAACTATTCTAATATTGTTCAATTGGCAAAATCATAGATAATGGCTGACGTTGTAACCGGTTATGGTATACTGCAAAATGATAGGGTTGATTTTACCCTAAATGGTTTGGCCACCGCTGCACAGATTGAACGACTGATAAAATTAACTGCCGAGCTGATATCTCAAAAAGATCCTAATAATCAGCGAGCAGCCAAAGAACTCAAGAATCTAACCAGTCAGGCAAGAACTCTAGACACAGCTCTTGAGGATCTCCAAGATTCCACACAGCGTACAACTAAAAAGTTTGACTCAGTAGTTGATGATCTGGAATCTGTATTTAGACCCTTGATGTCAGGTAACTTCAGTTTGGCACTGAAGACTGTTCCTGGAACTGCTACTAAATTTGCTGTGGGTGTTGGCGTTGCAGTAGGAGCTCTCACTGGCTACGCAGACAAACTCAAGGAAGGTCTACAGATTGGAGTAGCAGGTAATGTGTTCGATCTTGCCATAGCAGCCAAGTCAGCTGGCATTAACATGCAGGATTTTACCAAGGCGCTGGGAGAGTCTGGGGGTTCATTTGCACAGCTAGGTGATGGTGCTACCAGTGGTGCCAAACAGTTTGGCGTTCTAGTAAACAGTGTGAGACAGGCCACTGCTAGTGTGGGCAACCTTGGTATGAACAATGAAGAAATGGCAGTGTTCACTGCCAGACAACTCAAGGTTGCAGTGGGACAAGGATTTAGAGGACGGCAAGCACAGGAAGCAGTGATATCAAGCAGTCGAGGCCTAGCTGAAGAATTAGACATGTTGGCCTATAGAACTGGTAAGAATGTTATGAAACTGGCCGAAGCTGCTATGAAGTTGGCACAGGATCCATTGGTATCAAATTTTGTAGCCAGAGCACGGCAAGGCGGTGCAGAAATAAACAAGTCAGTACAGCAGTTCATGGCAGGTATGTCTGCTATGTTTGGAGAAGCAGGCGAGCAGTTGGCAGGGGATGCTATAAAATCTGCCATGACCGGGCTACCTCTGATTATGACGCAGTCGGGTAAAAACATTCTCATGGCCAGTCAGAGTGTCTACAGTGAACTAGAAAGACAGGCCAAAATTGCCAAGGATGGAGGAACTCTAACAGAAGCTGATCAGCAAAGAATGCACGACATTGTACTTCAGGAAGTCAAGACAAGAGGGCAGCAGCTTGAGCAGTTTCAAATGATGGGCGGTCCCATGGGCGAAGCTGCTGGCCGCATACTAGAAATGGCTCGCGAAGCTAGAAATTATAATACCGAAGCTTCGAAAGAACGCAGAGCTAGAGAAAAAACAGCACAGGATTTCAATGCAGAAGTAAGGAAACTACAGGCTTCGCTGCAACAACTATTACTACCTTTTCTCAAAGGACTAAATGCAGTAGATTGGACTGGATTCTTCTCAGTGTTTAATTTTGGTGTTAACATTATCAAAGAAGCATTTAGTGCTATAGGAGTGATAGTGGACAGTTTTAGCAGTGTGTTTGAACTGTTTGGATTGAATCTTGAAAAAGGCAGTGATTATCTTAGTAAATTTTTAGGCATTGGTTTAGGCTTGGTTGCTGTGCTGACCACTGCTACCGCAGCAACCAAGCTATTAACCTATACCAAAGATAAATTAACCGGCGGGTTCATGAATTTCCTTAAAGGTCTAATAGGACAAGGAACACGACAGCAGACCGTAGCCGACAGAGTAACAGCAGTACAAGAACGTGTTATAACCAGTGCTCAGGGCGTTGAGCGAGCATTCAACAGTCTAGCTAGAACAACAGAACGCCGCGGAGGAAGAAGACCAGGCTTAGAGCCAGTGGATGTTCCTGACTATGTGCGTAGAAGACGTGAAGAACGTAGACCTGTACCCATACCCGAGCCAGCCGCACCTGCTCCAGGAACCGGTACACAAAATCAGCCTAGAACTCCTACATCAAGGCCCAGCTTAATTAGAAGACTTGGTAGCCCATTGGCCATGGCTGGAGGCATATTGGGAGGCATGGCCTTAGACAGTGCTGCTGATAAAGCTGAAGAAGCAGGAGAAGAAACCGCAGCTAGTTTTCTAAGAGGATTTTCTACAATACTAAGTCACACATTGACCGGTGCTGGTATTGGCGGCATGGTTGGGGGACCCTGGGGAGCTCTAGCAGGCGGACTGCTAGGAGCATTAACAGGTACAGTATCAGCATTTAGCAGCGACGAAAAGCCTATAGAAAGACAGCATGGTAGTCCAGTACTGGCAGGCAGTCTAATAGAAGACTTTGGCAAGGGAACCTTGGCCATGCTACATGGTCGCGAAGGTGTGATCACTGAACGGCAGTTGACCAATCTAGCCAAAGGCATGCAGGAGAACACACTGACAGGAGCAGTTGATAATCTAACAGAGATTATAGAAGATCAGCCTACAAGTATCTTTGGTAAGATGCTTAGTGGAGTTAGTAATGTTCTACAGGAAAAATTTGCTGAGTTGAAAAAACAAAATCAAGTTAATATTGATGGTTCAACTGGATTTATTTCTAGTAAAATTACAGGATCAATGAGTTCGATGATAGGTTCTGTAGTAGGGGAAAAAATTAAGTCTGCTAAAGAAATGTCTGATACCATTCAAGGTCAAACTGTAATATCCAATCAAGATCTTGATAAGAAATTAACCAGTGCGATTACCCAGTTGGCTTCCACAGACGATAGAAGGCAATTTTCAGGACTTGGTACTGGAGATCAATTTGGTCCATTGGGCGCTCTAGCTGGATCAATAGGCGGAGTTCTGGAACAATTTTTAACTAATAGTCTGTCTGCAAATAGGAAAGAAAGTCAAGAAGTTAATCTTACTCTATCTGCGCTAGCTGAACCTAGACAAAATGTTACCACAGCAGAAATGATTCCACAGGAAACTGATCCGGGTAAGCTAAACTCTGAACTTCGGGATCAACAAGTTTTAGCAGTAGATCAGGCCAGTAAACTAGCCAATATGCAGCTAGAAGAAATGAAAAAATTTAATGCTAATCTAGCCACATTGACTGATGAATCTGCCTATGGAAATGCGATAGCAGCTAGAAATATCACAATGCACAATGATGGAAACAGGTATATAAGAGAGATTGCAATGAGAGGCTCAGCCTGAAATAATCTATAAATATATAACAGGATAAAATATGAGCTGGCGAAAATACTTTCAAATACCACAGACTGCCAATGAAATAGCAGCTAATCGAGACAAGTCGGGTCCACACATGGGTTCTTCTAATAAGTTTAGCAGCTGGCTTAAGGACGTCTATACAGGTGCACCAAATCGTGTGGATCGTTATATGCAGTATGAAATAATGGACAGTGACAGCGAAGTTAATGCCGCACTGGATACCATAGCAGAATTTTGTACTCAGTTTGATTTTGAAAGTAATTTACCTTTTACCATTGAACATTTTAAAACACCTACTGACAGTGAAGTTAAGGTCTTAGAAACCACGCTGAGACAGTGGTGTTTAATCAACGAATGGAACAAGCGTATATGGCGTATGGTTCGTAATACACTTAAGTTTGGAGACCAATTCTTTATTCGCGATCCAGAAACCTACGAACTTTATTATGTCAGTGCTGCTGATGTTAGCAAGATTATTATTAATCAGGCCAAGGGTAAAGAAGTTGAACAGTATTTGATTAAAAATCTAAGCCTAGATATCAACAACAAAGTGGCCAGTGAGCCCTTGATCACAGACAGTAACTATGGTCCGACGCAGTTCAATAAGACAGCATTTACTCAATATGCCAGTCCTAATCCTTCAGCGCAGAATGCTAATAATACAGAAACTCCTGTTAAATCAGATCATGTTGTTCATATCAGTCTTACAGAAGGTATGGATATTAATTTTCCTTTCGGTACCAGTGTGCTCGAAGGAGTCTACAAGGTCTATCAACAAAAGAGCTTGTTAGAAGATTCGATTATTATCTATCGTGTGCAACGTGCTCCGGAACGTCGTGTGTTTTATATTGATGTAGGTAATATGCCTGCTAACATGGCCATGAGCTTTGTTGAACGTGTTAAGAACGAAATTCATCAACGTCGTATTCCCAGTAGAACAGGCGGCGGCTCCAGCATTATGGATGCCAGCTATAATCCATTAAGCATGTTAGAGGATTACTTTTTTGCTCAGACTGCTGAAGGACGAGGCTCAAAAGTTGAAGTGCTACCCGGGGGCGATAACTTAGGCCAGATTGATGACCTACGATATTTTACGAACAAACTAAATCGTGCTCTACGTATTCCCAGCAGCTATATGCCTACTGGGCCAGATGATGGTACCGCGGTATTCAATGACGGTCGTGTAGGCACAGCATTTATTCAAGAGTATCGTTTCAACAAGTATTGTCAACGACTGCAAAATTTAATGATCAGCCCTTTAGATAATGAATTCAAGATGTTCTTGAAAAAGAAAGGCATCGAACTAGATTCAAGCACATTCACTCTTACGTTCTTACCGCCACAGAGCTTTAGTGAATATAGAGAAATTGAAGTTAATAATGCAAGAGCTGCTGTGTTTAGTCAGTTGGCCGAAGTGCCTTACATTGCACGTCGTTTCGCCTTGAAGAAATATCTGGGACTAACTGATGCAGAGATAGTGGAGAATGAAACAATGTGGCAGGAAGAAAATCCCGAAGATGCTACATCAACTGCCAGTCAAGATGCAGCACTGGCAGGCAGTGATTTGAACACGCTAGGTATACAGAGGCCCACAGAAGACGACATGGGTCAATTAGATGCACTGGCTCAACAAGGAGAAACTCCGCAGGGTGCAGAGCAGGCTCCTAGTCCAGTAGGTGGAGCGCCAGCAGCGGCTCCTAGTCCACAAGGAGGAACACCAGGTGCGGTATAACGAAGTTAAAACAGGCTACGCAGATCCTGCAGAAAATGAGTTTGAAACCAGCAGTAAAATGGACACTCGTCGTCCAAGACTTACGCTGCAACATTTAAACAAACTTAGAAAGATGCGTGAAATTAGAAAACTAGAAATTGAAGAACGCAGGGAATTGTACAAGAAGATCTATCAAAGACCTCCTCCTGCAATATAATTTTTCTATATTATCTAGATTTTCTTTCAGAAAACTGGGTTTTTAACCCTATTTCTCCTAGTAATTATAATCAATCTGTAAATATACTTACAGACTAGACCACTTTTGGCCAAAAGGAGAAATTTAATGTCTAAACATACACTAGAGCAAGTATTAGAAGCATTGATCAACAAAGAAGAAGATCGTGCCAGTGAATTGCTACATCAATATTTTGTCAGTAAAGGCAAAAGCATCTACGAAGAACTAAGTCAATTTGACGAAGCTGCTGAAGAAGAAGAACTAGACGAATCCGAAGACGAAGAAGTCGAAGAGAGTTTTGGCGCTCGTCCCACTGATGACTTTGAAGATGAAATCGTAGCGGATCAAGAAGACCTAGAAGATGAAAGCCTTTTCGGAGAAGCCGAAGGCGACGAAGATGAAATGGCAGCAGATGACAGCAGCCAAGAAGATGCCATGGCAGATCTAGCTATGGGCAGTAAGGAAGAGCCTGCAGGCGACGAAGCACCAGCAGGTGATGCTTCATCTGAAGCAAGTGAAAAGATTGATGTTGCCACACAGGCACTAGAAGATCTAAAAGCACTGTTTGCTGAACTAAGCGGCGAAGCACCAGCTGACGATATGCCAGCAGGTGATGATATGCCAGCAGAAGAAAGCCTAATGGCATTTGGGGAAGCTACTAGCCTAAAAGCAGTACCAGCAGCTAAAATGGGAGACGACGGCGATAAAAGCGCAAAGAGTCCGGTAAGCGGCGGTCCTAAGGTAGGCGGCAACGGCGCTAAGGCTGTTAACTTTACAGGTCAAGCAGACGGTAAAGGCGGCACACAAGGCGGCGTGCTAAATCCAAGTCCAAAGACTGATGACATGGGCAATGTCAATAAAGTTGGCAATGCCAAGGCACCAGCTCCTAAGAGCGTGGCTGTTCCTAAGACCAGCGACACTGCTAGCAACAAGCATAGCCCAGTGGTAAAGAGCTAATAATATGGCACTACCATTAGTAGAATCTTTAACCTACGACCAAGCTGGTATTCGTACCAACTTGATTGAGAATGCCAGTGGTGGCAAGGATCTCTACATGGAAGGCATTTTTATTCAAGGCGGGGTAAAGAATCAAAATCAACGTGTTTACCCCGTTAATGAAATTGCCAGGGCATGTAATGCCATTGCTGAAAAAATTAAAACTGGTTACAGTGTGTTAGGCGAAGCCGATCATCCTGATGACCTACAAGTTAACCTAGACCGTGTCAGTCACATGATTACAAACATGTACATGAATGAAAACAACGGTATTGGTAAACTAAAAATCCTACCCACACCAATGGGTAACATTGTTAAAACTCTTTTAGAGAGTGGTGTTAAACTGGGTGTGTCAAGTAGGGGATCTGGAAACGTTAATGAATCTGGTGGCGTTTCTGATTTTGAGATTGTCACGGTCGATATCGTGGCTCAACCTAGTGCTCCTAACGCATATCCCAAAGCAATCTATGAACGTGTAATGAACAGTAATAGACGTGGTGCTTTAATAGATGTAGCCACAGCAGTAAGACATGATGACAGAGCACAAAAATACCTCAAGGAAGAGGTTCTCAGGTTCATCAATAACCTAAAAAAATAAGGGGAAATAGATGAGCGGATTAAAAGAACTATTCGGCACTGGGGTTTTATCTGAGGAAGTACAGACAACTCTACAAGAAGCATGGGATGCCAAAGTTAAACAGTTACACGAAGAAGTAGAAGCGAATCTTCGTGAAGAGTTTAGCCAGCGCTATGAGCACGACAAAGGCCTGATTGTAGAAGCTGCTGACAAAATGATTTCCGAAGCTATTCGTAAGGAACTAGAAGAATTTGCTATTGACAAGCGTTCAGTTGTAGAAGCGAAAGTGGAATACAAAAAACAAATGCGTGAACATGCAAAACTTCTAAACAAGTTTGTTATGAATCAACTAGTCAAGGAAGTTAAAGAACTTAGAGAAGACCGTGATGCACAGAAAACTAACTTTGAGAAACTTGAAGAGTTTGCTCTTAAAAAGCTAAGTTCTGAATTACGTGAACTAAAAGAAGATGAAGACAAACTTGTTAAGGCTCGTGTTGACCTAGTAACAGAAGGTCGCAAAGTTATTGCTGAAGCAAAAGCCAAGTTTATCAAAGAAGCTGCTGTAAAAGCAGAAAAACTTCTAACCGAATCATTGAAAAATGAAATCACACAACTACGCGAAGACATTCAGGTAAGTCGCGAAAATGCCTTTGGTCGCAAGATCATGGAAGCATTTGCTGCTGAATTTATGGTAAGTGGTTTTGCTGATGGTACACAGGTTAAGAAGTTAGGAGACAAGTTAGCAGCACTAGAAAACAAACTAACAGAAACAACTAAGTTAGCGGAAACTAAAGATGCTGAACTAGCTCGCGCCCAAGCCAAAATTCGTATTGCCGAAGATGCTGTAAAGCGTCAGGGCATTATGCAAGAGTTGGTAGCACCTCTTGGTAAAGAGAAACGTGACATCATGGAAGATCTGTTAAAGACAACTAAGACAGAAAATCTACGTGAAGCATACAACAAGTATCTACCAGCTGTGTTAAACGAAACAGCAGTCAAGCCCACCGGTAAGGCTGTGATTTCTGAAAGCGCAACATCGCAGAAGACTGCGGTAACAGGCGACAAAACTTCTAGTGAGAACGCTGCTCCTGAGGCAGAAATTGTATCACTAAGAAAATTAGCCGGAATAGGAAAGTAATTAAAAGGAGACTATAATGTCTGAGAAACTTTTCGAGGCCCAAAATTGGACTGCAACTAAGGAAGTTCTACTAGAAGGGCTAAGTGGCAACCGTAAGGCTGTCATGGATTCAGTATTAGAAAATACTAAAAGAAACTTGATGGAAGCTGCAAGTGCAGGTGCTACACAAAGCGGTAACGTAGCAGTTCTAAACAAGGTTATTCTTCCAGTAATTCGTCGTGTAATGCCAACCGTTATTGCTAACGAAATCGTTGGTGTTCAGCCAATGACTGGACCAGTTGGTCAAATTCATACATTGCGTGTACGTTATGCTGAAACAGCAGCTGGAGTAACAGCAGGTAGTGAAGCTCTAAGTCCATTTAACATTGCCAAGGCATACAGCGGCAATTTAAATACCAGCGCACCAGGTGGTGACACTACAGCCGCTATGGAAGGCGTTGTTGGTAAGAAACTAAGCATTCAAATCTTAAAGCAGACTGTTGAAGCTAAAACACGTAAAATGTCAGCACGTTGGACGTTTGAAGCAGCACAGGATGCACAAGCAATGCATGGTTTGGATGTTGAAGCAGAGATCATGGCAGCTCTAGCACAAGAGATCACTGCTGAAATCGATCAAGAGCTATTAGGTAGCCTACGCACACTGAGCGGCTCAGCAATCCATACATTTGATCAAGCAGTTGGTGGTACAAGCTTCACTGGTACTCCAACATTTGTTGGTGATCAGCACGCTGCACTAGCAATCATGATCAATGATGTTGCTAACAGAATTGCTCAGCGTACACGTCGTGGTGCAGGTAACTTTGTTGTTGTTAGTCCAACAGCACTAACAGTGCTACAGAGTGCAACAACATCAGCATTTGCTCGTACAACAGAGGGCACATTCGAAGCCCCAACAAACACAAAATTCGCTGGTACACTAAACAGCAGCGTTCGTGTTTATGTTGACAGCTATGCCGACGCAACAACACCAATTCTAGTTGGTTACAAAGGTCCTAACGAAATGGATGCCGCAGCATTCTACTGCCCATATATTCCTTTAATGAGCAGCGGTGTTGTTCTAGATCCAAGCACAATGGAACCTGTAGTTAGCTTTATGACACGTTATGGTTATGTTGAGCTAACAAATACAGCAAGCTCTTTAGGTAACGCAGCAGACTACCTAGGCAAGATTGCTATGGGAACCAGTAAGTTCTTCTAATTTTTCTATAGAAAAACTTAGTAAATTAAAGGGCTCTTTAAGAGCCCTTTTTCATTTAGGCATAAATATCGATATGGCAATCAATATTAATCACCCAACCAATACCATTCAGAGTGATGATGCACTAAACGTTAGCTCTGCAACTGGTCAAAACATTACATTCAATCCTGGCAGCGGAACCGTAACTATAACCGGTACGATCAGCATGACTGGTACTACATCGTCTGCATCCGACTTAGCGACTAAGAGTTATGTAGACAATGCTATCAGTAATATTGGATCAGGTACAGGTAGTATTACGTTCGACGGTGTTAAGATTATAGGAGCAGGAACTGGAAGTGGAGACGGCCTTGGTGCTGGAACCATTGAACTAGTGCCCGATACCAGTCTTTACGGAAATAATCAATATCTAGTGATTGATCCCACAGCTCCGGGACATGTACATCTTAGAGCAGGTGGTGCTATAGACGGATCAACGGCTACACTTGTTTTAGGTGGAGAATTAACCGGTATTCAAGTAAGCGATGTCACTGGTACAGTAACAGTGCGTTCTCATGATGTCAGCGGATCTACACCTATTGATTGGTTGTTTACTGCCGACGGCAATTTAAAACTGCCAACAGGTGGCGGATTTAAAAACAATGCAGGCACTGATTATTTTGCCACAGTAGCGACAAGCGGTAGCTATAATGACCTTACTAATAAACCAGACCTATCAGTTTACCAACTAGCTAGTTCTGCATTCAGCGGAAATTATGCAGACCTGACAGGTGCACCTGTTCTAGCAACAGTAGCAACCAGTGGTAGCTATAATGATCTGAGCGGACTTCCTACTCTATTCAGCGGCGATTATAACGATTTAACTAACAAGCCTACACCATTTAGCGGTGACTATGCCGACCTTACCAACAAACCAGACCTATCAGTTTATCAATTAGCCAGTACAGCATTCAGTGGTAACTACGCAGATCTAACTGGCAAGCCAACCTTGGCTACTGTAGCTACCAGTGGTAGCTATAATGATCTGAGCGGACTTCCTACTCTATTCAGTGGTAACTACGCAGACCTAATTGGCAAGCCAACCTTGGCTACAGTAGCAACCAGCGGACTCTACACTGATCTTACAGGCACACCAAATCTATCAGTAGTTGCGACTAGCGGTAGCTATACAGATTTATTAAATACACCAACTTTGTTCAGTGGTGATTATAACGATTTAACCAATAAGCCAACACTGGCCACAGTAGCAACCAGTGGAGCATACAGCGATTTAACCGGCACACCAACACTGGCCACAGTAGCAACCAGTGGAGCATACAGTGATCTAATTGGGGCTCCTAGCATTCCTACTGATTTGAACAGCCTTAGTGACGTGGCTATAGCAAGTTTAACCACAGGCCAGATTTTAAAATATGATGGATCAAATTGGATAAATTCTTCAGACACTGGTATAACAGCCAGCAGTACAGATACATTAACTAATAAAACTATTAACATTGATTCTGGTCAAGGAAATGTTTTTCAAATACAGGGTCAAAGTATTACAAGTTACACGGGCACAGGCAGCACTGTAGTACTAGACGGACTGGCCACTATCAATACTTTGAACATAGGTAACGGTAGCCAACTTACTATAGACGGCGGCACAGGAAATTTTTACTGGAAGCCAACTTTTGCAGACGGTACTGGTACTATTCACAAAGCAGGTGTTTATAAATCTGGTCTTGATGCTAACAATTCCTTATTCACATTCGGAGCCAATGGCAGTGGCACTATGAGTGTAGCCCTACAAGGTAGTTTATTTGTTGGCTCTTCTTTACCTTCCAATAATGGTGGATTGAATACCGACTATAGCGGCTGGCTAGTAGTTCAATCTGGTGCTAAATTTGGTGGAGATATCAATACTCTAGGTGGACTAATATTTGATGATGCAACCAATGGCGACATTACATTTGCTGATAGCACAGTTCAGTCTACAGCTTGGACTGGTACAGTCGACTGGACAAATGTTAACAATAAACCAACTTTTGCTACAGTAGCAACTAGTGGAGCATACAGCGACCTCACAGGCACTCCCGTATTAGCTACAGTGGCAACCAGCGGCGACTATGCTGATCTAATTAATAAGCCTACACTGATCAAGGCTGCTCCTCAATGGACAACCAATCATACTGTAGTCGACGGAACAAGATATCTCGCAGGCGATGTAGTTTATGATGGCGGCAACGTATTTGTTGCTCTGGCAGACAATGAAAGCGAACCAACTACAAACACAACATATTGGCAAAATCTTGGAGCAGGAAATAGAATTAATGTTGACGGTAGAGATATACCTAATATTCAGTGGACTCAGATAGCAGGCAAACCAACTTTTGCCACAGTAGCGACCAGTGGAGACTATGCTGATCTAATCAATAAGCCTACTATACCAACATATACAGCAGGAACCGGTGTTACAATTGATTCATCAAATGTAGTTAGTATTGGTCAATCAGTTGGTATTGCCGATAATGTCACCTTTGCTCAGGTAACATCAACTGTGATTGGTACTGTCAGTGACATCAGCAATCATACTACAGATGCACTAGCACAAGGAACCACAAACAAATATTTTTCAGATGCACTGGCTCGCAATGCTATTAGTGTAACCGGGGCAGGTAGTTATGACAATACCACTGGTGTAATTACTATTACTGGTGGAGTAACCAGTGTTAACACACAAACTGGTGCAGTTGTATTAGACACTGATGATATACTGGAAGGCTCAACAAATTTATACTATACCAATTCTCGCTTTGATACTCAACTAGCTACTAAGTCAACAACAGATCTAGTAGAAGGTACAAATTTATACTACACTAATACTCGCTTTGATACTCAACTAGCTACTAAGTCAACAACAGATCTAGTAGAAGGTACAAATTTATACTACACTAATACTCGCTTTGACAGTCAATTTGCTACCAAAAATACAGACGGCCTGACCGAAGGCCTTGCTAACTTATACTATACTGATACAAGATTCGATACACGTTTTAGTACAAAGCTAACAACTGATCTAGCAGAAGGTACAAATTTATATTATACAGACACAAGATTCGATACACGTTTTGGTACAAAAACAACAACAGATCTAACCGAAGGTACAAACCTGTATTATACAACTGCTAGACATGACACAGATTTTGATACTCGTTTGGCTACTAAGAACACAGATAACCTAGTAGAAGGCACAACTAATCTTTATTATACCAATGCAAGATCTCGACTGGCTATCAGTGTGAGTGGGGACCTGTCATATGATAGTGTCACTGGTGTAATCAGTTACACATCACCAAGTGCTCTAACAGCCGGCACAGGTGTAACTATTACTTCGGGTACAATCAATATTGGCCAGCCGGTGGCTACAACTGACAATGTCACATTCAATGATGTTACAGTCAGCGGTAATTTAACTGTACAAGGAACTACAACAGCAGTTAATTCCACAGTAGTTGAGATTGCAGATAAAAATCTAACTCTAGCCAAAGGTGCTACTAATTCTTCCGTAGCAGATGGTGCAGGTATTACTATTGATGGTGCAGGCGCAACTCTTACCTATGTCTCGGCTTCGGATTCTTTCAGCTTTAATAAAGGTGTTATTGCCGATATAACCGGAACTGTTAGCAGTCTGAGTAATCATACTACTGATAATTTAACTGAAGGCACAACAAATCTATATTACACAAATACAAGATTTGATACTCAGCTAGCTACTAAGACAACAGATAACCTGGTAGAAGGCACAACAAATCTGTACTACACAACTGCTAGACACGACACGGATTTTGACGCAAGATTATTGTCAAAAACAACTGATAACCTAGTAGAAGGCACAACAAATCTATATTATACAAATACAAGATTTGATACCCAGCTGGCTACTAAGACAACAGATAACCTGGTAGAAGGCACAACAAATCTATATTATACTGATACCAGATTTGACAGTCGTTTGGGTACAAAAACAACCGATAACTTAACCGAAGGTTCCACAAATCTGTATTTCACAACTGGCAGATTTGACACACAGTTTTCTACTAAAACAACTGATGGTTTAACCGAAGGCACAACTAATCTTTATTATACAACTGTTCGTCATAATGCAGACTTTGACACAAGATTAGCTACAAAATCAACTTCAGATATTACAGAAGGAACTAACTTATATTATACAGACACAAGAGCTAGAAATTCAATAAGCGTCACTGGTGCTGGTAGTTATGACAATACCACCGGTGTAATTAATATTACTGGTGGAGTGACCAGTGTTAACACACAAACTGGTGCAGTTGTACTAGATACAGATGATATACTGGAAGGCTCAACAAATTTATACTACACAGACATAAGATTTGATACAAGATTCAGTGCCAAGTCAACTACCGATTTAGTGGAGGGCACTAATTTCTACTATACAACTGCTCGTCATAATGCAGACTTTGACACTCGACTAGCTACCAAGTCAACAACAGATCTAGTAGAAGGCACAAACCTGTACTATACAGATGCAAGGTTTGATACTCGACTAGCTACCAAGTCAACAACAGATCTAGTCGAAGGCACGAACCTCTACTATACAGATGCAAGGTTTGATACTCGATTGGCTACCAAGAACACAGATAACCTAGTAGAAGGCACAACAAATCTATATTATACCGATGCAAGATTTGATACACGTTTTGATACTCGATTGGCTACCAAGAACACAGATAACCTAGTAGAAGGCACAACAAATCTATATTATACAACTGCTCGTCATAATGCAGACTTTGACACTCGACTAGCTACCAAGAACACAGATAATCTAGCAGAAGGCACAACAAATCTATATTATACCGATGCAAGGTTTGATACACGTTTTGATACTCGACTAGCTACCAAGTCAACCACAGATCTAGTCGAAGGTACTAACCTCTACTATACAGATGCAAGGTTCGACACAAGATTCGGTGTTAAGTCAACAACAGATCTAGTAGAGGGCACTAATCTCTACTATACAACTGCTCGTCATAATACAGATTTTGATACTCGACTAGCTACCAAGAACACAGATAACCTAGTAGAAGGCACAACAAATCTATATTATACAACTGCTCGCCATAATGCAGACTTTGACACTCGACTAGCTACTAAGAACACAGATAACCTAGTAGAAGGCACAACCAATCTTTACTATACAACTGCTCGTCATAATACAGATTTTGATACTCGATTGGCTACCAAGAACACAGATAACCTAGTAGAAGGCACAACAAATCTATATTATACCGATGCAAGATTTGATACACGTTTTGATACTCGAC
>Ga0129333_10003385_pt1 | contig 14907 bp, 20 predicted proteins | sample CPB6_08_DNA_FD_94474 | JGI IMG/M metagenome (GOLD analysis project Ga0129333, IMG submission 94474) | Freshwater to marine salinity gradient microbial communities from Chesapeake Bay, USA - CPBay_Sum_0.6_0.8_DNA | ecosystem: Environmental > Aquatic > Marine > Coastal | place: USA: Chesapeake...
TATAGTATTCCTTAATGAATCGTATTCTGGCCGTGTTAGGTTCTTCACGATGAAACACAGTAGCCGCTGCAACCATATATCTAATCTGAGGAGTTTCATATATTTCTTTCGTGCTGCGATTACGCACAAGATATTTTTCAATCAATTGTTCAATAGCTGCATAGCTATATTGTTCGTCTTTAGAATGATCTAACATGTCATTCATTTTATTCCAATCTTCTTCAGTATACCATTCAAGAAGTTCTGGAGTATAAAGACCTACTTCTACATTACGTTTTACAATAGCATAAAGATGCGGAACATCATAGGAACCGTAGACATCTTTACGCAACATGCTCAATCTCTGTTTGCCGGCTACATATTGGTAATTTGTGTTGCCAACATCTGGATTGGCTTCGATATCGATGAGATCAACGATGGCACGTAGAGTGATTTCATCAATTTCTCTAGTGGTGATGCCATCGTGAAAGTGCGGCTGTGCTTTTATTTCAATCATTGACTGACTTACATCAGCAATGCCGCCGCAGACTTTGCTAATCTGGGCTTGCCATTTTTCAATGGTCAGTGGTTCTTTTGAACCGTTTCTTTTAATAACTGTGATGGACATCTTATTCTCTACATTAATGGTCTGATATTTATAAGGCTGTATCACTGGACCAGATTTTGCTCGTGTCCAGTGAAAGTAATTCGTTTATAGGTCTTACTGACCTGTATTCAAGGTTTAGAACTTGATTTTCAACCACAAGAAAGTAATTTTTTTCTTTCAAATTTTTAGAGGTTGACATATGTATCTCAAAATGATTATTCATAAACCGCTGAGTTAATTTAAGAGTATACAGCATGCCTAAGACAATCGCAAGATCATCTAGCTTATTATCCATAACAAGACGCCAAGGATCCGGCCAGCCATTGGGATTGGAAGGATTGAGATAGGAACTAACGAAAGGAGCCTTGCTCCAAAGTTGTGCAACATCCTCTAAAGGCGTTTCACTTTGTTCTAATTTTTCTCTGAAGCTTCGCCATTCTATTAGTCTATCTTGAGCAGATAGATCAAACACCGCTGGTGATGTCGTATTCGATAGTTCCAGTTCGTCCAGATAACACAGGGTTGATATATGATAATAGAATAGTGTCATTACCGCTGTCTAGATCGTTATCTGCCAAACTTGCTGTAAATTCAAATCCTGTCATTATGGTTCCTCCCCCTGAGTATTGAAATTCATCAGATATTTCTATATCTGTATTTTGAGAATTGACAGCAATGGTTATTTGCCCAATTCTTCTGTGTTGATCTAATCTTAAAGAATAGTTAATGGTATAAAATTTACTATCTGCACTTAATACACACAACAACCTTGCACCATCACTTAAATAAATTTCTGAATAGTTTCTATCCACCATGCTGGCCTTACTGGCATTATCAAACTCTACCTTACTACCTGTGAGACTTGAAGTTACAATGGCAGCATTTTGATGTCTATTGCTTGAACAATCGTTAAGCATATTACCAAATGATTCACCAAAATATACTATGCTAGTAGTTGGGCTTGATGCGCTATTAACATTGTTGCCAACATTAATAAATTTACATCTTTGAAACTGTGTGCCTCGACCGGCTGTTGAATAAAACGCTTGATTGGCAATTTCTTCAAATTTGCAATCATCAATATTCCAAAGAGTTCCCTGACCAACAACACCGCCTACATAGATGGCCGTATCGCAGACAAAAAATTCACAGTCCTTAAAATTAACATAGGTATCAAATGATAAAGTCTGTTGGCATTCTATAGCCAACTTAGTGTCTTTAAATGTACAACCAATAAAATCCACATCTGTTACCGCGGTGCCAAACAATGTGTTTTCCCAAAAAACAGAAGCACTTACGTTTCCACTACCGTCAGTGTATTCATTCTTTGTTGGTGTAATGTTTGAATTAATTACACTTGAACCAGATGGTAAGCTATCTACAGTAAAATTACTTTGAACTGTGGTTGCAGAAACTACACTTGACAGACTTGTAATTTTCACGGCGTTACCAACTATGGACGCAGAGAAAGATAAGTTGAATATGCTGTCAGCGTTAAGCTGGCCTTCAAGTGCGGATAGTAGGGCAGAGAATGAGGCACCGTCAATGCCAAAGTCAACTTGAATAGTTGTACTTACACCTGTGCCGGATACTCTGATGAAACCACCAGTTGATACAGCAGAAATATTATAGGTACAATTGGCATTTTCTGGTACAAAAACTGTGTCACCTAATACGTATCCACTTCTCCATGTTACATTGTTAAACTCACAATTTTCACTATTAGTGATCACTGTCTGTCCGTCTGCGTGGTCAATGGTAATATTTTCAATACGAATACCAGATGGACGACCACTCGGATCTGTGAACACAATGCTATTATTGCCCATTTCTAAAACTGTTTCAGCGGCATTTTCACCGCGAATAATAACACGGCTAGGCACGACCAAATTGGCACTAAAGAGATAATTACCGTTTGGTACTTTCAATACCTTTTTATATTTGTCATCGGTGTTATCAAACAATTGGTCAATGGCGTTGGCAAAGAATACGCTACAGTCTGTAGACCCGTCTGGTACTGCACCAAAGTCTACAACACTGACTTCGATTTCGTCTAATTTAGTTTGTAAACTTCTAGGCACACTTAATGTTATGCTTACATCATTGGCGCCAAAACGATAGCTACCTGCTAGGCTAAGAATGTTGTCGTGTTCTGTGAGGATCTTTGTATTACCTACAGCAGGAGCACCTTCTGCAACAGATCCGTTACCTATGAAAAGTTCTTGTGAGTCTACAGCCCATGCAAACTCAGCTGAGCTTAATTGCGGAACTCCGATGCCAGAGTTTTTCTGTCCTCTACGGACTTGGATTTTGGAAATTTGCACTACGGCCATAAGATATTCACCCTTATTTGGGTATTTATCTTATTGGGTTAGTACTTGTTTTAGTCCTAGTAATCCTGTAGTGTAGTATTCTTCAACCTTACTAAGCCACATATCCTGATATTTGTTGAAATCTTCAGCTTTAACTTCAAATTGCTGATACTCAAATGCACGACTGCACATAAACACAATGCCACGTTTAATATCCGTACCATAAACTTCATTATGTGCTAGTATATAGGCCACTAGTTGCATGTAGTAATCTTCAACCCATTCTGCTTTCTTGGGTTTATTGGTCTGTTTGTAATCCATAACCGCAGGTTCGCCGTCATAGATTCCCACAAGGTCTGTGGTACCCGAATATAGTCCAGGATAGTAAAGGCTCTGTTCCATAGCCCACACTTCATTGACCTTACTTAGACCATTCTGAATAATTACGTCTGCCATTTTATTGGCCTGTACATGAACAGGATTATTACCAGGTTGACGTTGGATGCCTGCGATAAAACGTTCTAGATTGGAGTGCATGGCTGTACCTACACCAGCAGCTTCTGTGGTAATTTGTTTTGCCTTTTCCTCACCAATGCGTTTCTTCCACTCGTTTAAGTGGGTCATATCTTTGGTCGCACCCAAAATAGTTGTCACTGAAGGCAGACTCTCACCGTCTGGAGTGAGATATACACGTTTCCGTGTTACGGGATCATTTATCTGTTGACAGTTTTTATATTGGAATCGTTCGACGAACGGAGGAGGATTAAAAGTAGTGGTCATTCTGTATATATTACAGAATTAAAAATGGTCTGTCAAGCCTGGGCTTGTAGTTGCTGTGGAGCAGCAGATGCAGCAATTTTGTCAACAGCGGCTTGGCTGTCCTGTGTGCCTGGAGGATTTTTGTCATCCGGGGCACCCGGAACTTTCAGTTCGATACCATCGTCGTTGAAATTTTTAACCATACCCTGTAGTGCAGGGCTTGAATCGTACATGGCTTTGAATGTTTCGTAATCTGCTGTTAATTCAAATCCACTTTTTTTAAGAATGTTGTTTAGACCATTCCAGTTTAATTTGGCCGGGGCTTTCTTGCTTGATGCTCGTCCAATAAAGTTACGAAGCACCATAACAAATCTATCAACTTCGATACCAGCATTACCGCCAAATTCAAAAAATCTCATTTGATTGTTGCCAACTCTTTTTGTAATTCTGCTTTCTGTTTCTGTAGCTCTTGAACTTGTGTGTCAATATCTTTCATTTGCTGAGTAATATTGTCTTTACGTTCTTTAGCTTGCATTGCTGCCATAGCTAAGGCCTTTGGATCAGGAGCCGCACTAGCTGCTTGACCAATAGCCTGACCGGCTGCTTGAGCTCCTGTCTTTACAGCACTACCAACAGCTTTAGCGCCTGTAGCCAAAGCTCCGCCAACTGCTCTAGCCCCTGCCCCAAGGGCGGCCCCTACAGCTGGCAATAGCTCGTCAAGTTTTTGGTCTTGACTGAATTCTTTTAATTTCATCCTGCTAGAACTTTTAGCAAATTGTTTTGACGTTGAATGCTTTCACGTTGCTCGCGACCGGCTGCTTCCATACCACCTGCTGCTGGCTCTGCTGCGGCGAACTCATCGCCACCTTCAGCATCCATGTCTGGTTCAGAATTCATAGCATCTGGTTCTGCGCCCATATCGCCGGTATCTGTTTCAGCACCAAGCATACCTGCTGCCTGTTCTTCACCAGTTAGTGTGCGAACACCACTGGCTAGAGTTTCACGTGCGCTCTTTAGATTTTCAAGTGCGCCTTGAATAGCAGGTGCCACTGTGCTAATAAAGTTCTTAGCCTGCTCTTGTCCCATTTCGTCGCGAATAGAATCGCCTAGTTGAAGAAGTGTGTCATTTTCCATACCGGAAAGTTCTTCAATCCATCGGCCAACTCTGTCCACCATTGTCTTGGCTGTTACGATCGCACTGGCCTGTTGGATCTCGCCTTCCTGTAACTTCTTCATATCTTCTCCTGTTTCAGTTGATTCGTTAGCGTTCTTGTGTTTCCATGCTGTTGCATAAGCAATGGAACGTTCTTTGTCTGTAAGCTCGCCACCCTTGGCATAGCCTTTCTTTATGTGTTTGACCATTCGCTCATATTTGTCGCCAGGTGGTGCTTTTTCCATAGCAACATCTTCAGCTTGATCACTAGGATCAAAATCCATATCTCCATAGCTATCTTCAATTCGATCGGCCATCCTTAATATAATATCTTCAAAATCGTCATCTGGGTGTAATCTGCTGTCTATTGCGATGTCATCATACATATTTTGAAGATATCTGCCCAATTCGTCGCCTCTACTAAGAGCATCATAGATTGCATCAAACGGATCATCTGCTTTGATTAAATTATGCAGTTCCATATCTAGATCGGAACTAAAACCTTCATTGGTTTTATCTACAATAGTTTCTCTTTCTGCAATTTCAGAAACTATAGCATCAAGCATAAATTGTGCCTGAGAAAGAGTGTCATTTTCAATATTCTCATTAAAATTGCTGCCGCTACGAACCTGATAAATTTGTGTACGTAGTTTATTGCGAGCATCTTCCAATTGTTCAAGTGAAAAAGACTCTAGGTTAAGTTTGCGGCCAAAGGTTTTGAACATACTTTCGTTGAGCCTTTTGCTGCTTCTGTTAACTGTGAAAAGATCTGTAGTTTTCATAGGTGTGATCCGTCTTAATGTATTATTTAGCTAAGAAACTAGCAAAGAGTCTACTGTTTTTTTTGCTGATCGAGCACGTTCTCTGCTTTCGCAGTAACGAGCCCAGAATACATCAGCCTTGTCGTAATCATTATTACTTACGCACTTTTCATATTTAGAGCGTAGAAACTGACTTTCGTGAAACCATTTCCCATAACGTTGGTCAGCGTTATATAATCTCATCATGTCCGTAGAGTAAAAATTCCGTGCCAGTAGATTGGCCAATTTAATAGCCACAGCATTTAATGACACTTCTGAGTACATTAGCTGGTGACCTTTGTATAAATGCTTTATTGCCCCGTCACTGACAATGAGTACATCACCTACTAGAATACCTTCTTTGGTTTTTACAGGCGGAATTTGATTAGATTCTATGAGCTTGCGATTGGTTTTCGCAATGACATAGTCTAACTGCTTTTGTAGTTCAGTCATGAATATAGGACTCTTGAGTCCTATATTTAAGTGGGTATATTAACCTATTAGAAATTTAAATAATTTGTGTAGGTTATCGTTGGTCATCCAGCCTGCACCGGCTAAAAAAGCTAAGGCAGCAATACTGTATATAGTATACTTGTTTTTAACTTTTTCTAAGCTGCTGATCTTAGCTTCTAAGGTACCATGAGCTGCCTTAGCTTCGGACTCCATTTCGTCAAGTCTATTGTAGTAGCGTTCTCTGTTGGCTCTATATTCGTCAAGCATATGATCAAGTTTTTGATCCAACTGCTCCCTAGTACGATCTAGACAATCATGCATGTCTTTGACACCTACTTTCAGGTCGTCAACTTTTTCGTTTAGATTTTGTACCTTAGTTTCAACTATACCAAGTCGCTCTTGCGTGGTAGGCATTTTGTCTCCAAATTAAGTCAAGGTCCGCTCCGGACATGTGCCTAATAAAAATGCCTAAATGTGAGCCTTTGAAACAGTATTTATCAACATTAGGTAATCTTAGTTACCCAGATGTTCATGTCTTTACCCTTGGTTTGAAAAGCTGAGGGTATCAACGCCACTGTATTATTTAATCCATCTATGACAGGAACACCATGTAGATCGTCTAAAAGCAAACCAACATCATCGTTGCCTTTTTGAAATACCCAATCACGTTCTACACTAAATGTCCATATCCAATGTGTTGCGGCCCCGTCAAATGGTAAAGGTAGTCTACCATCAAGCTGTCTTGGATCGCTTTGCCAATCAACATTAGATCTAATACCTATCGCCTGAATAAGGCTATTAAAGTTAGCCTGTTGACCCACTAGTACTTTGTCTGTGCAATTTCTATCTGGCCTAGACCTAGTGATGTCTACTAATGATATAACTTGATATGTCTGCATAATAAGGGCATATTATTTACGCAGATAAAAAAAGGGCGGAATAAATCCGCCCTCGCTTCCCATCCCTAGGAAACTTTTTATTACATATTTTCTAGGTCTGTTGGCTCTGTTACTGTTACAGTATTTGTATCGCTTAATGTTGCTACGCCACTGGCTACAGCAAATGTACCTGTGTCTAGAACCTTAGCAATAAATCCTGCTACAGAATTGATGTCTGTCTGGTGCTTGTCTGCTACCATGTAAATTTCTAAACCAGTGCTTTTGAACTGGATGATTGAACAGAAAGAACCTAGTGCATCAGAAATCTTTGCTGCTGCTGCGTCTGTTGCTGCAACTGCTAGACCTGAACCGTTTAGGACTACTTTGTAAACTGTCTGATGATTTAGACGTTGAATTGTTCCACGAGCTACTGCTGTAGGATGTGTTCTTGTAAATGATGCCATGATATTTTCTCCTCTTTATCTATAGTCCCGCTCCGGGACTGGCATGTTTATTTAGCCCAAAAGGAAAAAACCGTGTTGTTTGGCTGGTTTTTAGTCGGCTCTGAAAGGAGTCCAACGATCACGTGGCACTAGTTTCACAGAGTCATCACCTGTAACATATCCCTCACCGCCAGGCTTGCCGCCTGTGGATGCTGTGATATCGCCCTCAGCTTGATCAAGCTCTGCAATAACTTCATTTTTCGCTGCCATGATTAATGACACTAATTGAAATAGTACATCTAGCACACCCGGGTGAGCATCGCTATGTACCTTGATCTTACTAGCTTTACTAGGCGTTTTTGCTACAAAATTAAGGAACGCTTCTGAATTGATTTGGTCTAGTTGTTTGGCCTTAGCTTGGTTATTCACAAAAGAATAGATTTCACTTTGTAAGTAACCCATGCCCGGCACAGGCGTTAGAAATTTGTTGATCTTGTCTTGACTAGCAGATAACTTGACAATTTCGCCTAAGTTGTCTGCGCCCACAGCAGGTCTATGGCTAACATAAGTTTGTCCATAGACAGCTAGTTTAGGATTACCACTGAACAATTCTGGCTGTGTAAAATCCTCTCCGCTTTTATCTCCAAAGTATTCAAATACCTTATGAGCTGCCACAGCTACTTGTGCTTGGGCTAGTTTGCGTCCGTCTTGGCTGTTGCCCTTTACAGAATAAGAAGTTTGATTTGGAGTAAAAGTTATACGCCCGTTGGCTCCTTGGTAGGGTTTGCCAGGATGGAATAGGATATCTCCGTAGACATAACCACGGAAGTCTTTTGGAGTAGCTGCTTCAAATATTGGCCACATCGCTGCCATGTCGCTGGCAAATTTGGCACGCCATTCTTCGCCCTTACCTCGACTCATAATAAATGATTGTAGTTCTTCAGGACTAGAACTCTTACCTTCTTCTCTGCCCCAGTTGTTTTTACCTACCATACGGAAGGTACCATCTTCGTCACGACCCCAATATACAGTTGGATTCCCGTCCCACTTGATTGAAATTTTCTTTTCTGGACTTGCTAGGCTTTTTAATACCTTAATAGCACGTTGCGCACCATTGTTTTCTGTGAATACTAGATCTTCAAGGTGATTGAATTCACGGCCTACTTTCTTGGGAGCAGGTGCTTCTGCCTCGTATAAAAATTCAAAGGCTCTCATTTTACTATGTCTATAAGGCGTCTCATTGAGCCTATACTTCCAGGTTGATAATTTTCTACGGCTTCTTTTTTAGGAAGCTCAACATTTGATCTGCCCAGTGTTTCTCTAGCTGCCGCTACTAATTCTTCATAGTTAGGCAATTTCTTAATGTAGTTTATAATGCTTTCTACACTTCTAATATCTTTAACGCTGGCAGTTTGTCCTAATAATTGTTTGGCTATGGTATTCCAATCATCACCGTTGGCTACAGGTTCGTTGGTCTCTGGATCAACTAGTCCAAACTTAGGACTGTACTTCATGCCTCTGGCTCTAGCTATACTGCTTAATAATATGTGACGATGTTCACCTCTATAGGGACTGTCAGCAATACCACCAAGCATACTGCCTTGTTGAAACTTAGGATTGGTACTAAACATAAAATCTGTTTGGGCAAATCCATTAGACTCGTCTCCTAGGATGGGTGTTTTTAAATGCACACTATCACCAGTCTTTTTTACAGACTCCTTACCAAAGGCTGCGATCAATTTAGCAGCCAGTTCATCTTTGTTAACTTCATTGGCATCTACTGACAAATCAAGGTCGCCGCTATCTGCTTTACGACCCGTCGTTCCTAACCACTTTATAGGTACATCAGCTTCGTCTTTATCCATGGTAAAATCAATACCTGTTACTTTTTCTAGGTATTGGATAGTGGCAGGAATTTCGCCCTGTTTAATACGACGAGTAAGCGGCTGCTTATCAGGCCCTTTGAATACGTTGCCGCCTTCTAGTAATTCAGTCATTCTTCTAACCTACGTTGTTGTCTGCGGCTTTCTGTAATCTTACGTACACCGCGTGTAAATTTTGCAGGATCTTGTCCACGAATAGCATTAACAAAACGTCGCTCTAATTCATCTGCTTGCTCTGGAGTGTAGTGTTTATGAACACTTTCTAACAAATTGATAGCAGAATTGATAATATTGGCTGCACGACTTTCTATAAGTGCATCTGTATTACGAGCATCTGCTATACTGTTAAGTTCTTGCAGAATTGAACGGGTTCTGAGCTTCATAAAATCATCCTATCGTGTATTTAATCAAAATTTGTAGTAAGTATAAAACTATCGGATTGTTGCTGCTCTGCAACAATTATTGCTAAATATCAGTAGAAACCATGAGTTTCTTACACATATACATAGGATTATAACATGAACCGCATATCAAGTAAAATGGCCTCAATCCTTGAGCGCCTCGCTGAAATGTTTCCCTCTGGTAACTATCAGTCACGCCTAGATGCATATCTAAATACCAAAAGTATTACCGATGTTGCTACTCTAGAACACTACATCAATGAGTTTGACCGCTCTCAAAAGGAGAATTATCTATGAAAAATCTATTCGCAAAAATTCTAATGTTTTTAGAAGCTGCCAGCGTGGCCAGAGCAGCTACAGTTCTTACTCGCATGGGACGTTGGCGAGAAGCGCAGGCACTAATGAACAAATAAGTGCCATAAACTATTGTTAAAACTCAAATAAAGATATATAATAACACATACACTAACACACAGGAGAAGTATTATGTTTACACCCGCATTTTTTATTGATTCATTTCAAGATACAAAACGTATCGTAACCAATCAAGTATTCAAAGATCCTACGCTGAACAAAGCAGCTAATGATTATATCACAGCACAAACTGTATTTGCCAAGATGTTGCTCAACAACACCATTGACGTTACTAAGTACAGCGTAGATTCTATTTCAAAAGTTTTATTTCCACAGGGTGTGGAGGTAACCAAAGCAGTCAGGGCTAAGGCTGCTAAACAGCCCGCAGACACAAACACACAAGGAGAATAATATGACACAAGAATTTACAAAGACATTCACAGATGCAGCAGACAAAATGAAACAATTTGTGCCGCAAGTTAGTTTCAACAAGAACGGTTATGAAATCCGTGCTCAAATGCTAGAAATGGCGCAGACTCAAGTTTGGCAAGATTATCATGCCAAGTGGGGCGCTTTTACAACCAGCGTTACCAAAGATGGTAACGAAGTAGTGACCAAGGTAGAAATGCCTACTGCCCCTGGTGTTGAGCAGGTATTAGAAGCTGCTGAAAAGTTTTATGCTTTTGTTAATACAAATGCTAAAAAATAAATTATGAATTTATCAGCCGCATAGCGGTATTATATATGCTAGAAAGGAAAAGGGCTCTTAGAGCCCTTTTTCATTTTGTAAGTCGTGCTAGTCGCAAAAATCTAAAAATGTTCAAATACAGATATCCTATGTCAATTTCCCATATTCTAGAACTTAGTTTAGGACTAGCAGGATTGCGATGATGGTTATTGTGCAATTCCTCACCACCAACTATGATACCCCAAGGCACTATATTGCGACTGTTATCTCTAGTATTATGATTGCGATATCCCCACCAATGACCTACGCCGTTAATCACGCCTGCTGCCCAAAAAGGTATCCATAGCATTTGCACACCCCATACCAATAGGCCCCAAGGGCCAAAAAGAACAAGGTCTATGACCAACATCAATAGAATCCCTAACCTATGGTAAGGGGTATACAAATTCCTTTCAATCCAATCATTGGGAGTTCCGACACCGTAGGCATTGACCATAGCTTGGTCTTTACTGGCTTGGTTATAAAGTAAAGCACCTTTGAACAAAACCCGTTTGATACCATAGACTATAGGACTGTGCGGATCACCTGGCAGATCTGTATCTTTGTGATGTTTTCGATGTATGGCCACCCATTCTTTGGTTTTCATTCCTGTGGTCAGCCAAAGCCAAAAACGCATAAAATGACTTAGCAAAGGATGGAATGATATGCCTTTGTGAGCTTGTCCTCTATGTAGATAAAGGGTCACACATACTATAGTAATGTGTGTCATTATTAAAGTGGCAAGTATTATAAGCATGAGTTATTTATGAGTTGACAAAGCTCAAAAATGCTAGTATACTATGGACATGAAAAATAAAATTATACTTACAGATGCAGACGGTGTGCTTCTAGATTGGGAGTACGCATTTGATGTTTGGATGAGTCAACACGGTTTTAACAAAGTTGAGCCGCTCAAATATAACATTGGCACACGCTACGGTATTGATCCAGAACAGGGCAAACGTCTAATTACAATTTTCAACGAATCTGCACATATTGGATTCTTACCCGCTCTACGTGACGCTATGTTCTACGTCAAGCGACTGCACGAAGAACACGGCTACGTTTTCCATTGTATCACCAGTCTCAGCAAAGACGAAAACGCCCAACAGCTACGCAAAATGAATCTGCGTAAACTGTTTGGACAAACTGCCTTTGAAAAGTTTATTTTTCTTGATACAGGTGCAGACAAAGACGAAGTGCTCGCTGCCTACAAAGATACGGGATATCTTTGGGTTGAAGATAAAATTTCAAATGCTGTGGTAGGCCATGAATTGGGCCTTAATAGTGTGTTGATCGAACACGGTCACAACATGGACTACAGTGGCCCAATCCCCCTAGTAAAGAATTGGAAAGAAATTTACGATCTAGTTCTTGGCAGCAACTAAATTTGATTTAAAGATTTCCCAGGCTTTTTCCCAAGTCCAGCGGAGACTTCCTTCAAAGACCTGTTGCCTGCTTAGTCTTAGAGCGTCGTCAACTGCCTGCTCTAAGGTCCAATTCAAACAACCGGTCACTCCTTTTTCTACCACATCGATTGGTCCTTGGCAGGGATATGCTGCCACAGGTGTACCACAGGCCATTGCTTCTATCATCACTAAACCAAAAGTTTCCCACTGGCTAGGAAATACAAACACATCTGCATTTGCATAATATCTTGCTAGATCTATTCCTGTTTTATAACCAGCAAACAATACGTCAGTGTATTTTTTTTCATAGAAGTCCTTCATTGGACCGTCACCTACCATAATTTTTGTGCCGTAATAGTCCAATTCAAAAAAATCTTCTAGGTTTTTTTCTTTACTAATTCTGCTAACACAGACCATTAATGGTTTAGGCCATTGAGTTTGTTCTCTCAGAGTTGGTGTAAAAATTTTTCTATCTACACCTCTGGTCCAAGGTACTATCTCACCATCAAATCCTTGGTCTTTCAACTGTTGTACCATGGTATCTGTAGTTGTAAGAACCTTTCCGCTGTGTTTATGAAACCAACGTACTACAGGCCAAGTAAGGCTTTCAGGTACACCAAATAGTTTTCTAATTCCTTCTGGGAATTTAGTATGATAAGCAGTATTATAGCGATAACCGTGTTTGTCAAGATATTGTCTAGCACACAGACCCATAGGACCTTCGGTGGCGATATGGATATGATCCGGAGATATCTCCTCAATCGCCTCGCCAATCTTCCAGGGAAAGGCAATCTTGAGTTCGTTGTAGCGAGGGCAATCAATATGGCGGAACCTCCCGGGATCAAGATAAACAATACGATAACTGTCGTGAATCGCCATAGCCTCAATATTTTTGTAGGTCGTAACAACACCATTGATCTGATCCTGTAAATTATCAGTTATTACTAGAATTGTTTTGGTCATTTATCTGTGTCCAATGAATTATTTCCCAACTTCCGTTCCAATTTTCAACAAGAGCGGTCATTGACTCAACCCAGTCACCGTCGTTCATATATTCGATATTTTTGATCATCTTAATATCAGCTTTATGAACGTGTCCGCAGATCACTCCATCTGCTTTTTGTTTATTGCAGTAATCTGTAATTAGTGTTTCAAAATCACTCATGAAAGAAACTGCTTCTTTGGTTTTATTTTTTAGATAGGCGCTAAGACTCCAATAAGGAAGCCCAAACCATTTTCTTATCTTGACTAGCACGCCGTTTATTATCAATAACTGAGTGTACAACATGTCGCCAAAATGATATAACCATGTTAGCTTATTTCTTAGAGCGGTATCAAACATGTCTCCATGTATTATCATGTAGGTCTTACCGTTAATGGCAGTATACCTACATTGGTTGACCAGTTCTATATTGCCAAAATGAATATCAAAAGGCAACAGATCTCTAAGAGATTCGTCGTGGTTACCAACTACGTAGACAACTTGTGTGTCACGTTTGGCCGCAGTTAAAATTCTTCTTACAACATTGGTGTGGCTTTGAGGCCAATAGTATTTTCTTCTAAGGCGCCATCCGTCTATGATATCACCCACTAGGTAAAGATTATCACTGGTATTGTTTTTTAGAAAGTCGCACAGTTGTTCAGCTTTACAACCGCGTGTGCCTAAGTGTATGTCACTTATGAAAATAGATTTGTATTTTCTTTGCATTCAGTATTTAAAAAAAACATTTAAAAAAATTATTACGATTTTATTAAACTATAAGATAAAAATAGGACCTTGCGGTCCTATGCTGGTTACGGGCTTCCAGCACCACCCTATCGTTGTGGTCGTTTTTAGTGTTTAATTTGACTCCAAACACGATTACGAATATCAGTTTGAAGTTTATCAGGTAAATGAACATAGTCAAGTTCTGCGCTTAACTTACCACCGTTTTTGAATGCCCAATCAAAAAACTTGATAACTTCTTGGCTGGCTCGCTTGTCTGCTGGTTCCTTGTACATTATGATAAAACTTGCTGTGGTAACAGGCCAAGTATCTTTGCCGCCTTGATTTACAATACTCAAGCCCATGCCTGGCACTGAGAACCAATCTGCTCCTGCTGCGGCTGCTGCAAAAGTTGTGTCATCGGGGGCAACAAAGTTACCAGCTTTGTTTTGTAACAACATATAATTCATTAAATTCTTTTTAACATAAGCATATTCAACATAACCAATACTGCCTTTGATTCTATTGACGTTAGCTGCAACGCCTTCGTTACCTTTTCCACCTACTGAACTGGTAGCAGGCCATTTTACTGCTGCTCCACGACCTACACGCTTTTCCCACTCTGGGCTTATCACAGTCAAGTAATCAGTCCAATTAAAAGTAGTACCTGATCCATCAGCACGATGAACCACAGTGATATTCGTATCTGGTAACTTTTTACCCGGGTTCAATGCTTGTAATTTTGGGTCGTTCCATTTGATAATGTTTCCCATAAACACTTCGGCAAGCACAGGTCCTGTGATACGAAGTTCACCTGCCTTGAAACCGTCAAGATTGATAACAGGTACAGTACCGCCAATAATAGCAGGAAATTGAACTTGTCCCAATTTATCAAGTTCTTCTCCTTTTACTGGCGCATCGCTGGCGCCAAACGATACTGTTTTATTGTTGATTTGACGAATACCACCTGAACTACCAATACTTTGATAGTTTAAGGTATTGCCTGTGGCCTTGTTATATGCTTCGGCCCATTTGGCGTAGATA
>Ga0129333_10003386_pt1 | contig 14906 bp, 11 predicted proteins | sample CPB6_08_DNA_FD_94474 | JGI IMG/M metagenome (GOLD analysis project Ga0129333, IMG submission 94474) | Freshwater to marine salinity gradient microbial communities from Chesapeake Bay, USA - CPBay_Sum_0.6_0.8_DNA | ecosystem: Environmental > Aquatic > Marine > Coastal | place: USA: Chesapeake...
AGACAACATGCTATATGGATAGAAAGTCAATTAAAAAATAAATTGGATCTTTCTCAAGAATCAATAGATTTTTCTTACAAAATATCAGATAAAGTAGATCAACATTTTGAAAAATTTAAATGGAGCAAGATGCAATTTACCGAAAAACTGTTTGACCCTAATTTTTTTGATAAAGATTTAAAAAAAATGACATGGCCTACATATATCATGGGATTTTAAAATGAGAAGATTTTTTGCATTTGGTTGCAGTTATACTAGTTATTCGTGGCCTCTATGGTCAAATTTTCTCTCTCTCGAGTATGATGAATTTTATAATTGGGGTTTAGCGGGTATTGGTAATAGAGCCATAGCAGAACGTATCTCTGAAGCAAATAATAGACATACTTTTACCAAAGATGATTTAATCATTGTACAGTGGAGTAGCCATCTCCGCAATGATTGGTATCATCAGATAAGTTTACCAGAACGCAGGGCTGGATGGAAAACCGCTGGCAGTATTTTTAACTATATCAATTCTTCTCTTTACGATCAAAAATGGGTGGACACTTTTTTCTTTGAGCCTGCATATCTTATGCATACTCTTAATAATGTCAGCATGACTCAGGGATTTCTAGATTCAATCGGGTGCGAATGGTACATGACCAGTATAGGAGATATAAGAAATCTAGGAGAAGACTTACGTGACGGTCCTGGATACGGCGAAAAACCCAATGAAAATAGACAAAAGATAGAATCTATGGGAGAAAATTTTGTTTGGGACCTTATTCCTGAACTAAAATTTTACGAAAAAAAGATATGGACTGACAATTCAAATCACTGGCTGATGCCCATTGAAAAAAAAGCGCAGCAGCACCTAGAGTTGACTTTTGAGTTTGACGACACAGTAGCACCTGGTGGCAAGTTTTTTGATATCCATCCTTCTCCTTATCAAAGCCTTTTATGGCTAGAACAGGAATTAAAGGATAAATTAAATTTATCAACACAAACCCTGGATGCAGCGAAAGAATTAGCAGGTGCAGTCCATGAATTGCACGGAAAGATGAGATTCAATAAAGAAATGTTTGAATTGGCTCTAGCGAAAAGGGCAAACTTTCCAGACTCGGTTAAGAAAATGGTATGGCCAGGTTGGCCTAATGGATTTTAAGGAAAATATATGCAAAAAGATATTTGGATAGCAGCCATAGCAAGGGGACATAATAGCAGTGTATGCCTATTGAAAAACGGTGAAATAGTGTTCAGCATAGAAGAAGAAAGATTAAGTCGGCACAAATACGATGGCGGACCGTATGCCGCTATGTTAAAGATCCTAGATTACACTGACAAAATTGATTATTTGGTTGTAGCACATACCCAAACCCTAAAAGACACTGCGGGGCGAGTAGACTTTAGCGGCGACGATGTTTATACTGGATTAGCTAGAAAACTAGGATTGATCAGTAGGAAAGAAAATCCGTATAATCATCCGCAAGTAAAAGATTTAAGTCATATACATCACAAATTGCATGCTGCCTGTGCTTTTTATCGTTCGGGTTTTGACGATGCAGTGGCATTGATTGTAGACGGTGCTGGAACATTTATTCCTTTGAATATAAACGGCGAACAGGTTATTGGATGGGAAACTGAAAGCATTTATGATTGCTCATATCCTAGTAATTTCACTACCTTATACAAACACATAGGATTGCGAGGTCCTAATTCTGGCGCCCTGATTAAAAACTTTGATAGCACCATTTACGACGAACCCGGACAAACACACGAAGTGCTAATTACAGACAGAGCAGGAATAACAAAAGTATACGAAGCAGTAACGCAATATTGCGGATGGTCTAGTATAGAAGCCGGAAAAACCATGGGACTATTTCCCTACGGAAAAGAAAACACAGATATACCAAGATTATTTGACAATAGCGGTATATCTCCTTTATCTAACAGAAATTTAATAGTCCCAACTTATCCAAACGGTGCTGTGGTTAATTCCGGGCTGTTTTCATATCTTGAAGATAGTGCTGTACAAGTTTCTTGGGGCGATCAAAAAGATGTAACTTATCTAGACAATCGTAGAGATCTAGCCTATGCCTGCCAGACCCAGACTCAGGAGCAGGTGCTTAGATTAATTAAACTTGCTGTTGAAAAAAGCGGTAAGAAAAAAGTAGTGATCAGCGGCGGATATGGATTAAATTGTGTGGCTAATTATTACTATCTAAAACATCTAAAAGAAGACGGTATAGAAATATATGTTGAACCTATAAGCAACGATGCAGGAACAGCCATAGGTGCGGGATTGATGTTTTATAAAACATTGTTTCCTCGCAGTCAAGTAGATTACTCTAAAGACGGACTTTATCTAGGATTCAAATATTGCTACTCTGTTGAGGAAATCGATTCGTTCAAAACTAGCCATAATGCAGAAATATCAGATGCTAGCCATCAAGATGTAGTTGAACTTTTGGTCAATAAAAACATAGTGGCTCTCTTCCAAGGGAGAAGCGAAAATGGTCCTCGTGCTTTGGGTAATCGCAGCATTCTTTTTGATCCTAGATTCACGGATGGCAAGGATTATGTAAATCAGGTAAAAAGAAGAGAATATTTCCGTCCTTTTGCAGGGTCTATAATGCAGGACCATGTACACGATTGGTTTGATCTTCGCGGAATGAAGGACACGCCTTATATGATGTATGCTGTAAATTGCCAGCCCGGAATTGAGGAAAAAATCCCCAGTATCATTCACGTTGACGGAACCTGTAGAATACAAACTGTAACCCCGGAGCAAAATCCTCATTATTACGAACTCATAAAAACATTTTACGAAAAAACGGGTTGCCCGATTATTTTCAATACAAGCTTTAACCTAGGGGGAGATCCATTAGTTGAAACCCTGTTTGATGCTGTAGAAACGCTGGCAAAAAGCGATATAGAATACCTTTATCTTCCAGAATATAAAAAAATAATTAAAATTCCTAATTAACTAGTATCTGTGTTTATGATAAATATTCAATACATAACTGGATTAATATGGATTTTGCACGTTACTTTTTGCGAGGTATAAAAGGAACTCTGAAATTTAACAATGGAGTAAATTTCAGTTACAAAGGGCCTTGGGTTGAGGTTTTTCCTGATACTGTAGTAGATGAATTTTACATCGGTGATTTCATGTCTGCCGAGTATACTATCTGCGTAGACGGTGGCAGCGTTGACAAAGAAATAATCAAATGTTTAGTTGTTGCAGGGCCTTCGGCGGCAGGACTTACTGTTTATGGAAGAACATCGTTACAAGACGACATGATAAATTTATCAGCAACCGTTAACGATTCTAAGGTAACTTTATTAGCGTCTCCGATTGGTGCGGGATCTAAAAAAATGATTTTCAGTGCTAATTATTATTATGTTATAAACGAACTTTAAGAGATATTATGACAGTAGAATATTCCCCACTTAAATCAAACAACGGATTTCAAAGCCCGGGCTTTTCAGTTGATAGTTCTGGCAATGTTACAATGGATGGAAATCTATTAGTTGACGGAGATGCTACTGTTAATGGAGTTTTGTTTGTAGATAACATCCAGTTTGCCGATCAAGAAACTGGAAGAATTTTTAATATTATAGAAGATGATGATTCAGTTTTAACATTATCGTCAACTATTACAAACAGTCACTTAAAGAATTTAGGTATATTAGAAAAATTAGAAGTAGATGGAGATGTATATATTGGTATAGCATCAACTAATTTTTTGAGCATAGATAACGGAACATTAGTAATTAACAGTTCCGAAGTAGGCAGTTTAGATAATATAGAGATAGGACAAAATACGCCGGCCGATGCAGCATTTGTTGTAGCAACAGCATCTAGCCAACCTACCGATCTTAATCATCTAACAAGAAAAGACTATGTCGACACAAGAGTATCAGCGTTTGCTATTGCATTTGGAGCATAAGGAAAAAAATAAATGGCTAAGAAACAGATAAAAAAATACGTATTTGAACCAGGGATTAGCAAAGACGATAATCTACTGCCAAATGCCGTTGCATTACTACAGGCAAACAAAGCATTTTTACAGGCCCAGGTAGTGGCTTTTATTAATAATCAGATAGCCAATAGCATTGCACCCTATGTAGGTTACACATATGCTTCTAGTAAATGTACCAGAGATGTTGGTTTTCAAATTGATGCTATTTTACATGATTTACGATATGGCGGAAATGTTAAGTGTAGACAAGTTGCTGATTATTTCTGGATTGACGGTGAACCGCAGATCCGAGGAGATGTCAGCCCAGAAACCACTGCGCAAACATATCTTAGAACAATTATTAATACCTACATTTTTACAAATACAACAGTAACACCAAGCTATGGTAATACCGTAAGTCAAGAGTTCACAAGTAACAATGCCGAAGGCTCTGCAGCAGCACGTAATACAGAATTGTGGAATATCTTTACGGATGTTATTACTGACGGATTGTCGGCCATGCCAACAAAAGTTCCGGGAGTATCTTCTATTCGAATAATCGGACAATATAATATCAGTAGTTTTCTATTAATCACAGATACTTCTTCTGGGACAATTCTTTATAATTTTGCCGATCCTTCCAATTCTGCCAGAACTTCGTTCAAACAAGGCAGAAGTTCTAGTAACGGAGAATTACTTACAGATGTGGATTTTCCCACATGGTGGCAGACCAGTGATACAATAACTACTTTAGATTTAAGTCACGATACTAGCACATTAACGTCAGGCACAGAACTACAGATTTTTGTTGAAGAATCTAGTCAACAGATTAGACCCTGGGAATTCGGTACAGATGCTATCGAGCGTATGCGTGTTGCTGCTCCGCAGGCCATGCTTGATGCTGACTTTGAATACGGACTACAGCCTACCAAATGGCAAGCGCTGGGACAGATACGTATGTATCCGTCTGTCTTTGAAATTCCGGGAACAGATCTGGGTGTATCAAACGTCACCACAGATGCTTCGGTTAATACAGGGGGATTTGGTTCTTCATTGATCACGGTTACGACCACAGGTGTACATGGATTTTCTGTAGGTCAGCCAATCACAGTCAAAGGTTTGAATGCCAGCACAAGTGGATTTGCTCGAGCAGAAGGATCTTTTATAATTTATAGTATTCCTTCTTCTGTGAGTTTTACATACTATGCATCAGCAAAGGTTGGAACTTCAACAGGTGAGAGTCTTTATACTTCTTTTGTACAGATAAGACAATCGGGTTTTTATACCGGCGCTGCAATAGGCCAGCCGACATTTTCAGTGTTTAGTAACGGAACATCTAGTTCTATAACTTCTAAGTTTTCTACAAGTTCAGGTAGTTTTTCTCTAGCATTTACAGGATCGGCCCCTGTGGTCGGATCTCCAATTTCGGGTTCGCCTTTTATACCTATAGGAACTTCAATTGCTGGAGTAATTGGTAGCGGCACCGTTGTAGCCAATGTTAGAGATCCAGTAACTAACGCAGCGGCAACTTCAGTTACCCTAGTCAATGCAACAGGAGTGCAACAACAAATGGCCCTCGATGCTGCCGGATCGGCAGCATTTATTAATTCGATCGCATCAACAACATTAACCCTGTCTGCATCTATAGGTGCAACTTACAAAGGCGCCAACGATACCAATTTAACTGTGAGTGGAACAAACGTAGCACAAATTGGTTCTAATGCGACATTTAATGTAAGCCGAAGCGTCGGTGTCTATACAGTAACCGATTCTGAAGATAGCACATCTAATGGTATAAATTATGCAGTTGGAGACAATTTATTAATTCCAGGCACTGATGTAGGCGGTTCATCTCCTGCTAATGATATCAGCATAAGAGTCACCGGTATAGATTCTGGAGGTGCTATTGTAAACTTTGTTTATTCAGGAACAGCGATAACTGGTGGGGCAACATATACCAGCGTTTCTCAAACCTCCACTACTAGCGCATTGGGCGCCGGTGCAGAAATCACAGTGGTTAGAACAGGCGGAACAGGTGCCTATGCTATATCTTTGGCCAACGGCGGCACTGATTTTTCTCCGGGAGATACAGTAACCTGGGCAGGAACTAGTTTTGGAGGTGCAACTCCGGATAATGATATTGTCATACAAGTTAATGGTGTAACCGGAGGAACGATAGTCGATTGGGAAACTGTTGGAACTCCAGTTGGTAGTACAGGAGATGCCACTTATACTGCTCTGGCTGGCTTGAATGATGTACCTGCTGGGTCAGGAGCAGAATTTGATGTTACCAGAAACGGCGGAATATATTCGGCAGTTGTGGCTTCTGCAGGTGATGGCGGTTCTGGATACAAAATTGGCAATCGAATCGTTATTCTTGGTACTGATTTAGACGGTGCGACCACACTAAATGACTGTACATTATTTGTAGATGCAGTAAGCGGAGGAGTTATTACATCAGTTACGGCTTCTGGAACTCCATTTGCAGGGGATACAATAACTGTTTATCCAACTTTAAGCATCAGTGAAGCAACTACCGGTGTTATTGCAGACGGAACAGTTTTGAATACTGGCGCTATCGCTACTTTACAGGTAGACTTTCTGACACCTCATGGTTTATTACCTGGAACTACAATCTTAACACAGGTACGTCTCAGCCAGCCCCAACATTATCTTCAACGGCAAGAACATTGCCTTCGTCGGGAACCTGGACAGGCGTGGCCGCTCTCGGAGGAGTATATGTAGCAGTTAGATCTGGTTCAACTGCGTGTGCAAGATCAACTGACGGTAGCACTTGGACTGCTGGCGGCAATCTACCTTCATCGGCGTCTTGGAAGTCAGTGGCTGCCGGCACTATATCATTTACAAATTACTTTGTGGCTGTGGCAACTGGCCCATCTACAGCAGCAGCATATTCTACCGATGGAGGCCTTACTTGGACATCGGCAACATTGCCTGCATCGGCAAACTGGAGTTCTATAACGTTCGGGGACAATCGATTCGTAGCAGTAGCATCTGGAGGAACAGCCTCAGCATACTCCACAGACGGAATAAATTGGGTTAGTGGGGGTGCATTATCAACTTCTACTACCTGGACAGACGTGGCCGCAGGATTAATTGGTACATCTACATATTTTGTTGCTGTGGCCAGCGGCGGCACAGTGGCAAATTATTCCCCAGACGGTGGTTTAAGTTGGGTAGCTACCGGTGCTTTACCTGCAAGTGCTACTTGGACCAGCATAACATATGGTAATAATAGATTTTTTGCTGTAGCATCCGGCGGAACAAACGCAGCATTTTCAACCAACGGAACAACTTGGACTTCTGCCACACTGCCTAGCACTGCCACATGGAGTTCAGTAACTTATGGAGATGATGTATTTGTAGTAGTAGCCAACGGCAGCACTACTTGTTTAACTTCATTTACTGGCGAAACCGGTTCGTTTACATCGAGAACTTTAGGATTAAGCGCAGCCTACTCAGAAATAGCCTATACATCCTATGTAGGATATGGTAGATTTTTAGCAGTAGCTACAAATACGGATTCAATTCAGATAGATCTTACATCTGCTAACCATCAGTTAGGCACAGGCCCTCACGTGGTAACTGCTGTTCCTTCTTTGACACAGATCAGATTTCCGGCTAGAACTACTGGTGTTATTGATACTTCAGTATCTTCTATCACCGGAGTAGTTTATGCTAGACCAGATAGTTTCTTTACTCATAGACCGTTCGACGGCGGAGTTCAATTAGGTACAGGTAATCCAAGTCATGGATCTCAAGCAATACGTCAGAGTAAAAAATATATCCGTTATCAATCTGGTAAGGGAATGATGTATACCACCGGCGGATTATTTGCTCCTAGTTATAATATTTCCAGCGCAACTGCTGCCGCATTAACAGTTAACAGTTATATAACGGTAACATTAGATGATACAGATCACGGTCTTCAACCAGGTGCTGTTATAGAAATTATCGGTATGGTAAGTTTTGAATATAATGGAGAATATGTTGTAGAGAGTATAGTAGATGCTAGAAGATTTAGAGTAAGAGCATTAGTTGCATTGAGTACTCTTACTGCCGAATTAGGACCAGACTGTAAAGTCTTATTAAAACGTTGGCATGGATCTACGGTTAGAATTGGTGCATTTGATGAACAAAATGGTATATTTTATCAATACGATGGGCAGGAAATGGCTGTGGTTAGAAGGAGCAGTACTAATCAATTAGCAGGTACAGTTTCTATCAGCACAGATAGTAATTTAGTTATCGGAAATGGAACACGTTTTTCAGAGCAATTGAAAGTAGGAGACAAAATCGTAATTAGAGGAATGAGCCATATAGTAACCTCATTGACTAGCAATACACAGATGACAGTGGCCCCAGATTGGAGAGGAGCCACATCAATTACTGGCGCTCGAGTTGCTATTACAGAAGAGTTGTACATTCCTCAGAGAGATTGGAACGTAGATACTTTAGACGGAAACGGCCCCAGTGGCTATGATATCTTACCTTGGCGTATGCAGATGTTAGGTATGCAATATTCTTGGTATGCTGCCGGATTTATAGAATTTATGTTGAGAGGCGCCGACGGTAAGTTTGTATTCTTACATAGAATTAGAAATTCAAACGTAAATACCGAAGCGTATATGCGTACAGCAAACTTGCCTGTTAGATATGAAGTGGAGAATAGAAGTGCTGTATCAAAACTGTCTGCAGCAATAAATTCTACAGCCACAAGTTTGAATTTAACGGATGCAAGTAGATTTCCTAGCGCAGGAACAATTTACATAGATAATGAATTAATTTCCTACACTGGAAAAGATGGAAACACCCTAGAAGGATTGACTAGATCAGCAACATTCTTAGCATTTACAGCAGGACAGAATAGAACGTTCTCAGCAGGTACAGCACAATCGCATTCAGTAAATGCCGGCGTTACACTAGTGAGTTGTACCACAAGTCCGACGATCAGCCACTGGGGTAGTGCTCTTCTTACTGATGGCTTGTTTGATTCAGATCGAGGATATATTTTTAACTATGCTGCTACCGGTTTAAGTCTTACTACGGCAAAACAAACCGCGTTCATGATTCGATTAGCGCCTTCAGTTTCCAATGCTATCGTTGGCGATCTTGGAGAAAGAGATCTATTAAATAGGGCGCAATTATTATTGAATGAAATCGCCATTACCAGCGACACTGGCACAGGTGCTATCGTTGTTGAAGGAATCCTTAATCCTAGGAATTATCCTACCAATCCTACCAATATTACTTGGGCTGGTTTAAGTGGCGCAGCGGCCGGCGGACAGCCAAGTTTTGCTCAAATCGCACTGGGTGGATCTATCAACTGGGGTGGTGTTCCTTTGACCACTACCACTGCTACAATCCAAGGCGCTTTAACTACAACTATCACGGCTAGAGGTTTTGCCACAGTAAATCAAACTTTAACTGCTATCGCTAATACTACATTTAGAACTAGGGCATTCCAGACGACTTCAAACGATTTCTTCATTACCAACGCAGCCTATGATTTATTAACAGCCACACCATTGCGTATAGGTGATAGCCTAAGTCTAGCAACTTTTGTTACCGGCGGCCAAACTATTTCAAATATTACAAGAGCATACTTAGGTAGCATTTACACAAGAATAGTAATGAGTGCTAACGCTAACAATAATAGTCCAATTGGAGTTAATCAGAGCGTAAACTGTGCTAATAGTATTTCTACAGGCTATGCCAGTGCTTTTGTAAACGGCAGAACAGATTTCTTAATCACAGATACAGATAATACCACGGCAGGTATAGCAGTAGGTGATACTCTAAGTGCAACTACATTTGTTATCAGCGGCCAAACTATTGCCAGTATTACTTCGTCGTATGCTCGAGTTGGAAGTGTAAACTATACAAGAATAGTTATGAGCTCTGCAGCCAATGCAACACAGGCCGCTAATACAAACGTCACAACCACTGTTACAGCATCTGGTACAGGTGCGAGTTATGCTGGTAACTTCATATTTTTCACACAAGCATCGTGGAATAACAGCGGAGCAGCACAAGGCACTCGCGTAGCTACAAGTTATACTCAGTTCCCTGCTAATACTTCGGTATCTGCTGTGACTACTAGAAGACTGGGTACTACTACTGTGATTAGAGCCACTTTTACACAAACATTAACAACGTCTGTGTCCGCAGCAGCCACTGTCACATTCCAGTTTGGCGATCCTCAGTTTGCTTTACCGGGAGAACAGGTATTTTCGTTCGTAACGAATCCAGGAAATCTTGCTTCGTTAAATCTTACTGAATTAAAAGAATTGACAACTACTGCGATTGGTGGTAGAGGTGCGTTTCCGAATGGTCCAGACGTGTTAGCGATCAACGTTTATAAGGTTACTGGAACAGCGACTCCTGGTGCGATTATTCTACGTTGGGGAGAGGCGCAGGCATAATCTTAGATCTTTCGTACATAGACAGTTTTTGATCTAAAGATTTTTTTATGGCTGCTAGATTAGTACGTTGATCATTGACGTCATCTGAAATCCTACCAGTGAGTAATAAAGATTCGTGACTGCGATCTATGTATATAACCTGTTCTTTAAGTTTGACTAAAAGTCCAGTTAACTGATTTTTTAACTCTGTATCATCGATTTTTTTAATTCTTTCTTGATACTGTGCAAAGTCGTCTAGGAATTTTTTACTGTTTTGTAATTTAGGAATCATTTTCTAGCACCAATATTGTTTCTAATTTAGCTCTTATCAGCGAATTATTTAGTGTGGTTCTCAGACCTAGATGCAGTTGTTTTGGTAAATTGTTCAACGCAGCCCAGCAGATAGTTTCAGACGCTTTTGTTAGGAATTCTTCTGCAACAAGACAAACATACGTTCCATATTCGAAACCCCGATCTTCGCTGAGATATAATTCAATGGGTAAAATTCGGCCGGCACTATAAGTATCAAGCAGTAATTTTGCATCATCAATCAATACGCCCTGCCTTGGAAAAGTAGGCACGGTCCATTTTTGATCTTCTAAGATCAATAATATTCTACTAGTGTCTTTGGATAAAAATAGCAGTCCGGCACGCTGTTGCATACCCTTACTTATTGCGGATCTAGATCAAATCTCCAATATCCGGCAGCGTATTCGCCTTCAAACGACTTCAGCCATTGTTCTCCGTCCCAACGATATTGTATGCCTGTACGTAAATTTTGAAAATATGTGGGAGTAAAATCTTGGCCGATAATACTAGCATCATCCAGGCTATGTTCGTCTGGATTCCAGACCGTGACCCATGCGGAACCGCTCCATTCTACAATAGAATTGGCTTTTATTACGGGATCATTGCCGTCTGAATTTTTCCAAGCATCCGGTCCGTCATAAACCTGCCCCTGAGAAGAATCCAAAGGATGGCTAGAATCCCAATTTTGCTGGTTAATCAGTCCTGTGCTAGAACTATTGTTAAGATCATCTAACATAAGGAATCTTGTTCCGGCTATGACACTTTGATCAATCAATCCTCCGTTCGGCCGTTTAGGATTATATTTGTAAGGATCTATTATAGCGTCAACTGTGGTCCATTGATTGTTTGATCTCGCAGGACCCTGGATAATAGTGTTACTAGGTTTTGAATCTAAGTCTAATGTAACTAAAAGGTAACTTGGATCTACTTCGTTAATAACAAAAGTACCTCCTATTTCGCTGCCTCCTGGCTGTAAGAAATAGATTTTGCTGATCCCGGGATTGTAACCGCCATAAAGATTTACTATTTGGTTCCAGTCTATACGTTCTCCAGACTTGACCGGAACTGTAAATCCTAGCATAGATACTACCTCTCCTGGTTTTAATACCGAAACATCATAATCACGATCCTGACCATTATCGCTTTTCAATAGTAGTATTCCAAATTTACCAGGAGTTTCTCTAAATGCCATATTACCGTCTTCCTGATTATAAATTATATCTTCAAGACTCATGATATCACCAGAATCAGTGAATACATTCATAATCAAACTACGTATAACTCCCATCTTTTTAACTTTAGCAGGGGGCGTAATGTATATAGGAATAGTAAATTCCATAGTGCAGATATCTATATTTGTATCTGCTCCTTGAGGAATAGTTCGTGAACTAAAATTCACACTTTTAAGATCTACTACACTAAGACTAGTCCAATCAATATAATTGTCTGTAGTTTGTATTTCTAAACTTGGATTGAACAGCATTAGTATCTGTTCTAAAATCTGTAATTTTTGATCAGTATTAGAACTCCATAATTCGGCTTTCATTGATAACTTGAAAGGAGTAGGCATTAACCGTTCTACAGTATATCCTGCACCTTGGTAATTTTCATAAATTGGAGTACCGCGTAGTCTTACATCTGGATGATCGTCTGGATAGAAGTCGTCAAAAGCACGTTCTCTTATCTGTAGTTTACTAACAAAACTGGCATCAGACAATCGGGCTGTATCCAATTCTAACCCAGAAATATAACAGGCAATCTTAGGTACAGTCATCATTTTGTTTTCACTATTTTCCATGATAATTGCTGCTACCTGCCTCGTTAAATCGCCATATGTTACAGGAATATGGCGTAACGTTCCGTCGCCAGTTTGATATTTGAATCCAATAAAGATACGCATAAATTGTGTAACGTACCTTCTAATTTGTCCGTCGTAGAAAAAATCCATTACTCGTCTGCCTTTGGTCTAAGTGCTTTGGTCAAGCTTTGTTTTTGTTTTACCACTTTACCATTGATTGTGGCCTGCGCATTATTATTCACAAAAGAAGTTTTTTGAGTTAGTCTAACATCTTTGTCAAGGAACATATTGTCAGGAGATCCTCCATCAGCAACATCTTCATAGCCTAGATTATTCATAGTCATTCTATTCACATCTTCAACCTTTATCCACCTAGTGCCACTAAATCTAAACAATCTCTTTGGCTTATAATCTGTTCTAAGATGATATTGTCCAATTGAAGGGTTAGTTGGAAACGCTATGTTTGCAGTAAATGGAGCACCGTTTGGTGGAATTCCGTCACCGTCTCCTATTATAGGACCGTTGTAGTCTGGACTTTGATAAATCGTCGATGCCGTAGAACCAACATAAATTGGATCTCCGTTTTCGTCAACTAAACCAACACCATTCTCATCAGTGGCCTGTGTCTGCATAGAAGCCAATGCCTGTGTGTTATCAGCAGTTACAATTTCAACTTTTCCAGTTTCGTCTTTCTGCAACATATAATGTTGAGTAGTATCGTATCCGCTCTTTGGAGCATCCATTTCTGCCTGTTCTAGAACAGCCTGAGTGATCTGCATTTCTTTTTCATAGGTACTCATCAGATCACGCAAGGTCATATCAGATCCCTCGCCTGCTAGCCCGTCTAAAATGTCTTTGTATTCTTGACTATCTACTAGCGGTTTACATTTGGCTCTGTATAAATGCGGATACCAAGTTACTGAAAATCCTTCTGCTGCACGGGTAACTTCTTCTATAACATAAAATCTTTTTAAAGCAAATTGTAAATCATTCAGCGCATATTCATCTTTGAGATGTGGTAATTCTATAACATCTCCAGATATCAACTTTCTACCTAATTTTTCTACTGAATCGCGTATATGAAAAGTTATAAAAATCGTGTCGTTCTGTAAGAATAATCCAAATTGACTTAGGTTAAAATCTGTATCTTGTATATTATACACACCTCTAAGTAAGTAAACATCTGGATCATATTTTCTATCTCTATTTTCAAGAAATAGCAGATCCTGTATTTGTGTAGGATTAGTTGTATTATATTCGGGAGTTGTAGGAGTGTCTCCTTGCACAGATACTCCGGGTCCTAGATATTTGTGCAACAGAACATCAGTTCCTCCCACTTGGAACATTTCCCAAACAGTTTTATCAATGAATTTAAAATCATTGCCCTTTTCTGGGCGATACAGCGAGAGTCTTGGCATAGTAGTATATTTACCGCAGTAATAAATAGTAGTATGAGCAACATCGATAAAGCCCGTCAGAGCGTCTATAACTATTGTAAAACCATGCTGGGCGATGGTATGATAGATGTAGAATTAGATCCAGAACATTATGAAACAGCGTTGAATCGTAGTCTTGCGGTTTTCCGACAAAGATCAGATAATGCTGTAGAAGAAAGTTATGCATTTCTAACCTTAAAACAAGACGAAAATGATTACATTTTACCTAGAGAAATTCAGCAAGTAAGACAGATATATAGACGTAGCATAGGATCTAGAACAGGCAACGGCTCAGGCGGCACAGTATTTGAACCATTTAACTTGGCCTATACTAATACCTATTTGCTGTCTTCGACTAATATGGGCGGATTACTAACCTATGAACTTTTCAGTGGGTATCAAGAATTAGTAGGTAAAATGTTTGGTTCATTTATAAATTTTACATTTAACCCTCAAACAAGAAAACTAACGATATTCCAGCGCCCCAGAGGCGAAGAAGAAGTTATGCTTTGGTGTTATAACATTCGTCCAGATTTTGCTATAATAGAAGATACATATGCGGGACAATGGATTAAAGATTATAGTTTAGCAAACTGTAAAATGATGTTAGGCCAGGCCAGAGAAAAATTCGCACAAATCGCAGGTCCTGGCGGCGGCAGTAGCCTAAATGGAGCCGCCATGAAATCAGAAGCCACTACAGACTTAGAAAGACTTACCAAAGAATTGGAAACTTTGGTTCCGGGCGGTCACGGATATACATTCTTAATAGGTTGACAAAAGATATTCTGCGATGTTACAATATCCTTAATTGGAGGATATTATGATCATTGGTATTTGCGGATTTATTGGCAGCGGCAAGGATACAATCGCCGACTATCTAGTTAACTTTCACGAATTTAGACGCGAGTCATTTGCCAGCACTCTCAAAGATGCTGTAAGCGCGGTGTTTGGATGGGACCGAACGCTGTTAGAAGGGCGAACCAAGGAAGCCCGA
>Ga0129333_10003387_pt1 | contig 14906 bp, 19 predicted proteins | sample CPB6_08_DNA_FD_94474 | JGI IMG/M metagenome (GOLD analysis project Ga0129333, IMG submission 94474) | Freshwater to marine salinity gradient microbial communities from Chesapeake Bay, USA - CPBay_Sum_0.6_0.8_DNA | ecosystem: Environmental > Aquatic > Marine > Coastal | place: USA: Chesapeake...
TCTTTTGGACGCATACAGCCACATGTAGCACACATGGTTATCTCCTATCGGTGTCTTGCCGTCTTTGCGGCAATTTTCTTTGGTTGTCTTACGAACTGCTTACCAGCCTTGTTACCTTTCGCTTTTGCGCGATTAGTAGCAGCCTTTTCTGAAGGAGAAAGAGATTTCCATGCCGAATCTGGCAAATATCTCTTTTTACCTTTAGAAGGAGAGCCATCTGAAGTGCGCCATTTTTGTTTGGTCCACTTTTTGAGTGACTGCTGTGATTTTGCAAGGGCCATTCTAGTTCTTGTACCCTCCACCCTTCTTCTTATACTCAGAAGCAAGAAGTTGGGCTTTACGGGCCGACCATTCTCCAGGGTCTCCACCCTTAGAGCCAGCCTTAATCTTATTAAAGAGCGCTTTGCGCATACCAGGCTTAGTGTAGTTACCTGCTTGGTTTACTTTTGATTTACTTGTCTTTTTTGCTGCCACGTTTCACCTTCTTATGAGGATTCTTTTTGTGCCAATCTTTTACGGCTTTGACTCCCTCTTCAACGGTCTTAGAGCCGCCCTTCTTTGTCAGGTTAATTTTGTCATACTTGCCAGCCTTGGCTTTGGCTTCGTGGTCGACAACAACCTCGCCCTTTTTGTTCTTCTTTACAGTGTGCTTGATGCCTTGAACTTTAATTGTTTTTGCCATTAGTCGAACTTGACTTTCTTTTTTCTGTAGCGAATAGGTGGCTTTGGTTTGCGTACATACCCGCCCTTCTTTTTGCGCATTCTGGCGCCACCTGACTCATACTTGCCTTCAGTCAGAGAAGTACGAACTTGTTTTTGAGGTGACTTTCCTGCGTGTGCACCAGGTGTCTTTTTACGTCGCATTACTTTTTCTTTTTAGACATTCCTGCTTCGCTCATAGCGATAGCAACGGCTTGTTTGCGTGATTTAACTACAGGTCCTTTACCAGGTCCTTTTTTGCCTGATTTTAATTTGCCAGACTTATACTCACGCATAACTTTTTCTACTTTACCTTTTTGCTTTGCAGTTGCTTTTTTTGCCATTAGATTTCCTCTTCTTCTAGTTCATCCTCATCATTGTAGTGGTCATCATAATCTTGATAAGCATCAACATTACCCTCATCAAGGTCTTCAAAATCTTCGTCAAATAGGTCTGGGTCTATCTCAGGCTCAAAGTCCACAGCATCTCCTACTCTGCGTATTGTTGGAACTGAGGGTCGTTGACTAACTCTTCTGCATTTACTTGGTTCAAGTCAATTGTAACTACGGAATATCTTTCTTTGTATCTGCCGCGTGGGTTCACCCGCGTAGGCGTGAACACATGGTTTTGGAATATGACTCGGTCCTTAATGTGGTCGGTAGGGTTAGGGATGATGTCAGGTAATAGTCTGTTTATGTCATCAACCGCTATGACAAGACGTAACGTATCAACGGTATAGAAACCGCGTTCGTTCATCATGTTCTGACCACGAACCTGTTGCGCCAAAATAACTGGCATTTCAAAAGGCTCATCCCAGCGACGACCAAGACCATCGGTCTGATTAGATACGTCATATATTGGGTCTACATAATCTTCATAATCTGTAACAAACTCTGTAGGGTTCCAGGTCCACCAATCTACAGTTGTTCCAACAGGTAGGCGTAGTTCATCGACCATGCCTTCGTCCATAGACTGGGTCTCATAGTCTATTTTGAATCGGCCTTCTACACGGTTACCACGCATAGACTGAATTATCCTTTACTGAGAAGAAAAGAAAGGCTCTATTCAGGCCATTTTTGAACAGGGCACTTAGCGTCTTCAAGTTTGGCCTTCAGTTTCATAAAACAGCCGCATTTTGAGCACCTAAATGTTGACTGTATCAAGTGCTCGCAAGAGGCACATATGGCTAATCGTTCCGCGTACTTTTCTTCCATAGTCTTTGGAGACTTTGGGTTAAATAAATCAAAAAATGACACATCTTTTTCAGACATTATTTGTAAGACTTTTCCTTTCTATATTGAGTTTTATAAGAATCAAAAATTTTACTTCTTAGTTTAGTAGTGACTTTGTTCTGCAAAGCAAGGTCTTCATTAGAACCAAATGTCATCTGCCACTCTTCTCTTTGAAATGGGATTACCTGCACTACAGGAGTTCCTGTAGGAATAATGCCTTCCATATTAGGGTTTCTTAACACAAATGGGAAGTTAACTGGCGCTGTATATGTGTCCGTATCTACAACACCAGAAAAAGCAACAATTGGGGTTTCTCTATGAAGAGGAGAGATAAACAAAGTTGAGTATCCTGGTGGAGTTTTAATTGACCAAGGACTTATCCATTTTGGATACGCTACCTCGTGTCCTGCGCCATCCGGATGTTCTGGTAGTTGAGGTTTGGGATGAAATGAAATGGCGCCAAAATTTGCCCACTCATAATACGGAGCAAATTTTCCAGTTTCTTCATCTTTTTTCTGTGAAACGTATAAGTCAGTGTGCGTCACAATAACATAACCAAAACTTATAGCATCAAATATAGGCATACAACGTTTTGCTGTACCGGTGGTACCAGCCTGACCATTGGGTCTTTTTTCTCCACCAATGTATGATTCTAAATTTTTATACCAATCTGGAACAACCTTGAAAGCAGGTATAGGTTGATACTCTTCTGGCACTCCCATAGTGTCAGTAAAAGTAATGAACGGCATTATGCTCCCCTTTAGTTACCTATTACTAGGTGTTTATGTTCACTTTGTATACACGTAAATTATACCGTTCGCTCCAGCAGCCCCTGGACCGCCACCAGCAGTGGTCCCTTCCCAAAGACCGCCACCACCGCCTCCACCGCCACCTCCAGAACCGTAAGCAAGATTGCTTGTGCTTGCAGCGTTACCGCCACCTCCGCCATTGGATGGATTGCCACCTGAACCACCGCCACCACCATTACCGCCGCTATTTCCGCCAGTGCCTCCACCACCTCCAGACCATTCCCAACGGTAGCCTCCCCCACCGCCACCGCCACCGCCACCAGCACCACCGAGTGTGTATGACGTCAGACCGGCACCAGTTAAAGATAACGAGTCTCCGTTAGAGCCCGCACCACCAGGACCACCGTTATTTCCACCGCAACAGGTCTGGCTTCCACCGCCACCACCATTACCTCCTGCTTTACCAGAAGAGGTGTTGTAGGTTGTTGCATTTGTACTTGGACTTACGTTTCCTGGAGTTCCAGAATTTGCAATATTTCCAAACAGAGAAGGACTGCCTGCTGTTTCAGCATTTCCTTTACCTCCAACAGTTAATGCGTAAGTTGTTCCTGGAGTTACAGTAAAATCTTTAAAAGCAACGGCTGTTGAACTTCTTCCACCTGTTCCACCGCCACCACCAGCACCTCCAGCAGAAGGTCCGCTACCGTATTTGTATCCACCGCCTCCAGCATTACCTCCAGAACCACCGCTAATTACGTAAGCAGCAATCTGGGTTACTCCGTTTGGCACTGTCCAGTTCTGTGTAGATGTTGCAGTCAAAGCCAAAGAATAAGACGAAACAACGGCAACAGAGTTACTTGCAGAAGAGGCTGTAGAAGTTCCGTTTGCGTTTACTGCAGCAAGTGTAAATGTGTACGAGGTATTAGCAGCAAATGTTCCCGTAATTGTAACGGGAGAGGTAGTTCCTGTAGTTGTAAGAGCGATACTTGGGCTACTTGTTGCGGTGTATGAAGTTATCGCTGAACCGCCTGTTGCACCCGCAGTAAAGGTTAAAGAAACAGTTGTATCATCTACTCTAGTTGCTGTGCCAATTGTTGGAGCCTGTGGAACGGTTGTTGCTGTAATAGAATTTGACGAATCAGTCTCGGAACCTGCACCTGTTGCATTTTGTCCTTTAACTTTAAATGTATAAGAAGTTCCAGAAGAAAGACCGGTTACTGTAATTGGGCTAGTAGCAGAGGTGCTGGTCAGTGAACCAGGAGTTGAGGTAGCAATAAAGGACGAAGGAGTTCCACCTGTTGCTTTAGCAGTAAATGGGACGGTAGCAGCCCCATTATTGTAAGCGCGAGAAGTGCCAACATCAGCAGCAGTTCCAAGCGTAGGAGCATCGGGAACATCAGGAACTGCAGTACCAGCCTTAGTGACTCCTGATGTATTTGCTCTTTTCATATTAGCCATTTGTGTTCATCGCCTCAATCCATGAAAGGGTCTCTTCATCCCAAACATACGTAATTCCATCTTCAACTGGCCACGGTATAGGTGCTTCCCACAAGAACGTAGTTTCGTTTAGTATCCAAGAGTTATAGGGTTTTGGTGGAATAAACGCATCTCTTTCTTCATCATACGTGTAGTTTTTTCCAGCAAAATTTTTACGAATGCTTTTATTGTAAGAGGTTCTTACACATCTTTGACCTCTAAATTCTCCATACCAAACTTCTGGTGTTTTTCCTTCAATTAGTTGGTCTTCATCTATTCCAACAATGACCTCTGTTACAACATTATTCTCATCCAAAAAAGCGTAATGTGCCATTATGACCAACTCACAGTTCCAGTGCCAGCAGTAATTGTTGCGACTGTATCAGAACCCACGGTACTTGTAGAGCCAGACAATCCAGAACCGATAGTGATAGTTCCAGAAGAGGTTGGCCAACGAAGAATTACTACTCCAGAACTTCCGTTTCCTCCTGCTTGACCACCACCGGAACAGCAGTTTCCACCTCCACCGCCACCAGAACCTGTGTTTGCTGTTGATGCGTTACTTCCGCTAGCAGTAGAGCCGCCAGCACCACCGAGACCGCTAGAACCTCCAGCACCTCCCGTACATGCTCCTCCGCCACCGCCTGCACCACGAGTTACGGATGAACCTGTAATTGAACTTGCTAATCCATTTCCGCCTCTACCACCAGTTCCGCAAACTGCATCTTGACCTACTTCTCCAGCACCTCCACCTCCACCTCCCGCACCAGCACAACCATAACCATTTCGTCCATTACCACCTCTAGAACCTTGACCAGTTGTGCCATTTCCAAATCCTGTTGCCCAGTTGCTGCCGTTGTCAGTACCACCAGCCCAAAGACCTCCACCACCACTTCCTGCATTAGGGTTAGTAGTAGTTGCACCACCAAGAGAGGTAATACTTACAGAACCACCAATTACAGATGAGTTACTTCCGTCATTACCAGCACTACCAGCACCACCACCAGGACCAGCCGCACCTACTGTTACTGTGTAGTTAGTACCTTTACCTATCACCATAGGACTTTCAACTGCCGAGTTTCCTCCAGAAATGCTTCCGCTTCCAAATGAAGTTCTATATCCTCCTGCTCCGGCTCCACCAAAACTTCCATAACAGTTATACGCGCCGCAACCTCCGCCTCCACCAGCAAGCACAAGAAAGTTAGTATTAAATGTTGGAACAGGATTGACAGAATTGCTTGCAGAAGATGATGTAGAAGTTCCGTTTGCGTTTACTGCAGCGATTGTAAACGTGTATGAAGTACCCGCAACAAACGTTCCGGTAACACTTAATGGAGAAGAAGTTCCGGATACTGAAAGAGAAATACTTGGGCTGCTTGTTGCAGTATACGAGGTGATTGCAGAGCCACCTGTCGCTCCAGCAGTAAATGGAATAGAGACTGTAGTACTGTTAGTAACAGTTACGGTTCCAATTGTTGGGGCTTGTGGAACTGTTGTTGCAGTGATTGAACTTGACGCACTAGATACAGGCGAAGTTCCCGTAGAGTTTGTTGCAGTTGCAGTGAATGTGTATGAAGTTGCGCTCTGTAATCCTGTTACTGTAACTGGACTAGTAGCAGAAGTGGCTGTAAAACCTCCAGGAGATGACGTTGCTGTGTACGAAGTGGGCGCTCCACCGGTGGCTGCAGCGGTAACTGCTACGGTTGCAGAGCCGTTGTTATAAGCACGAGATGTACCAACGTTAGTTACTGTTCCAATAGTAGGAGTGTCAGGAACATCTGAGATTTCTGTAAGCGCAACTAACCCGTCAGGAGTTCCCTCTATACGTTCGTCTTGGGCTCTACGTACGCTCACTCTGCTTTTTCCCACTTCTGTTCTGATTCATTCCAATAGTACGAAGTACCATCATCAGGTGACGCTACAGGTGGTATCCATCCCCATGAGGTTGGGTCCCATGTCCATGAAGGAAAAGGAGCATCTGGAATAAAAGACTCCCATGAGACACTTTCTTCATCCCACTTATAAGTCTTTCCGTCTGTTGGATATTCGATAGGCGCTTTCCAAGACGTAGTCTCTTCGTCTATAACCCAAGAGGTATAAGGTTTTGGAGGATAAAAATCTCCATTATAAAAGTATGAGCCTACTCCACACTCATCACAACTTACAGCAGAGTCTGCAGCAAAAGTAATCTTTGTTTGATTTATAAGGTCTTCATCATGTGAAGCAAATAGAGCAGTCGCTATTACATTTGAATTGGCATCTAAAAATGCGTAAGTGTATAAAGGTGACTCTGTCATTTTTTACCTCTTGTATCTTTCATGTTTACCTTGTGTAGACATAGATAATTCCATTTGCTCCAGCACCACCGTTTCCTCCAGAAGAACCATAAAAATCTTGGTTATTGCTGTAAATAGTGCCGCCTCCACCGCCACCGCCACCGCCTCCAGAACCATAAGCAGTGTTAGAAGTGCTTGCAGCATTACCAGCACCTCCTGGATTACCATTAGGGGGAGCATTGTTGGTGTTTATGCTTCCACCACCGCCACCAGAACCAGCATTATTTCCAGCAGCGCCGCCCGCTCCTCCTGGAGGAGCAGCGTAAAATCCACCACCTCCGCCACCGCCTCCGCCACCAGAACCGCCAAGAGTATAAGAGGCTAATCCCATACCATTTAAAGTTAGAGCACTTCCATTTGAACCTGCACCACCAGCACCTCCTGGAGTGTTACCACCGCAACATGTTTGACCGGTTCCTCCACCACCGTTACCACCAGCAAGACTGTTTACAGTAACGTATGAATTTGCATTTGTACTGGGACTTACGTTTCCTGGAGTTCCAGAATTTGCAATATTTCCAAACAGAGAAGGACTGCCTGCTGTTCCAGCATTTCCTTTTCCACCAACAGTTAATGAGTAAGTTGTTCCTGGAGTTACAGGAAAATCTTCTATAGCAACAGCAGAAGAACTTCTTCCACCAGAACCACCACTACCTCCGTAACCACCTAATGAAGGTCCAGCACCACTAGAGAATCCTGCATTTCCAGCATTACCTCCAGAACCACCGCTAATCGCATAAACAGATACCATACTTACTCCGTTTGGCACTGTCCAGTTCTGTGTAGATGTTGCAGTTACTGCTAAAGAGTAAGGTGCAAGAGCCGTTATTGAATTACTTGCTGTAGATTCTGGACTGGTTCCTGTTGTGTTACTTCCTTTGACTTTAAATGTGTAAGAAGTTCCACCTGTTAATCCTGCAACCGAAATAGGACTTGTTGCAGAAGTTCCAGTTATTGAGCCAGGAGTTGAAGTGGCTGTAAATGTGGTTGCAGTTCCACCAGTAACTGCTGCAGTAAATGGAACAGAAGCGGTAGTAGCGTTTACGGTTACGGTTCCAACGCTGGGGGTATCAGGAACATCCGAAATAGGAGTAATTCCTGGCATCAAAGTTTTATTTGATACCTTATTTATAATTGTCACTGCAACGCTCCTTAATTTTTAGGAGATTTCAGAACCGTACGCGCTAAATGAAAGGTTTGCGCTTGATGCGTAAACCTGAATCTTGTCACTTGATGCTAGGGTCAATCCAACAGTGAGAATTGACGAATCAGATGCGGCTACTGTTGCACCGTACACAATCCAGTGCTTTGCTGCAGTTGCAGTGTCTGCTGATGGACGGACTGCGATGCGGTATGTAGCAGCAGTTGCTGTCTGGTTGCAGATAACAAGGCTTGAAACCACTGCTGCGGCACCTGCCGTATAGAGGGTAGTTTCAGTTGTTGCTGCTGGGTTTATTTGACCCAAAACTTTATATGTTGTTGGCATGTCACTCCTTGAACTGGTGGTGCTTTATTATCTCTTTTTAGGGGGGTATGTTCAGGCTAAACAGGTTATTTCTGGGAAGAAAGGTTCTTCTCTATTTCGGGCGCTACTACGTTCCACCAGAGGTTTGAGTAGTTCTTATCAAAGACAAATCTCTTGATGTGTGCTACCTGAGCCCCTGTATGGGCGTACACGGGTATCCCTGCATCCCGACACTTTTTAAAGAACGAGATATCCTCCCCAGTATACTGACGTTCTGGGGTAACTGAGACGTCAAATAAAATTCCAGATGGATACTTTTCTTTTAGTAAAGGTACTACCGACTTATGTATTAGCAGGCATCCAAAGCCAGCAGCATCTACCTTCATAAGTTCGGGTGCACTAGGTATTTGCTGAACGAAATCAAAGGTGCCCTGTTCATTAATGTTAAATATACAGGGGGCAGGCATCATTAATGGCTGATTAGGCTGCATAGTAATGTAATAGATGCCAGAGACTACAGGGTGTTCTTCATCAGCAGAGTCCCAAAGGTAGTCGAATTGTTCCGGAGTTATAACTATGTCGCTATCCAGCCAAAGTATCCAGTCGCTGTCAGAAGTTACCCAGTCATCCCATAGTTCTTGCCGCTGCTTATATATGTAGTTTCCTACATAGTGAATCATTCCTGCCAGTTCTATCTTCTTCTGGATTAGATGATTGACTAGGTTTAAGACTCCAGACATAAACTCAGACTCAACGTGTCCTGGGTCTACCCAACCAATAGTAAGATTTCCTTTAGCCATGTTTTTATTCCATATCGTAGGTTTTGAGGTCACTATACACTAGTGGTTTAGGATAGGGTGTCTCTGTGAATTTGGTGCATAAATCGGTATCTCAGGGCGGAAAAATAGCGCCCTTAATAGTGCCCCATAATCTTCCTGATAACACGGGGATAATGAACCCATCAATCTTCATAGAAGACGATGGAGATATCTTAGTAAATGTACGTCTCGTTAACTACACTCTCTACATCTCAGAGCAAGATGAACGATTCTTTAGTCCTTGGGGGCCACTTACCTATCTGCATCCAGAAAAGGACCAGCGTTTAACAACCACAAACTATTTCTGCCGTCTTGATAAGAACTTAAATCTACAGAACTCCACACAAGTCAAGATGCTTGAACTTCATAAACCCATTTGGGAGTTTCACGGACTAGAAGATGCCCGTGTAGTCAGATGGAATGGCGACCTGTATCTAATAGGTGTGCGTCGTGATACCACAACTAATGGTCAAGGTCGTATGGAGTATTCCAAAATTGAATTAGACAAAGATAAGTGGACTGCTACAGAGGTCTCCCGCGTACGCGTACCCGCGCCCGTGCACGAGGACACCTCTTACTGTGAAAAGAATTGGATGCCAATACTTGATAATCCTTATCATTTTGTTAAGTGGACTATGCCTACAGAAGTTATATGGGCAAACCCTGATGCTCCTGAATGTAAACAGGTCTTTACTAGAGAAACTCCATCGTCTCCTAAAGACCAACGTGGTGGTTCACAAATAGTTCGTTGGGGCGATTTCTACATTGCATTTACTCACGAGGTTGCGTTATGGCGCAACTATTTAAACCAGAAGGATTCTGTGTATAGGCATCGTCTTGTTGTTTGGGATAAAGACTTTAACTTCAAGGGCTTGAGCAAAGAGTTTTCGTTCCTTGATGTCAAGATTGAATTCTGTGTAGGCGCTGCTGTTTATGAAGATGACCTGTTGATAAGTTTCTCTGTGGCAGATAACGCAGCCTTTGTAATGCGAACACCACGGCATGTCATCAATGAGATGATTACGGAGGCTTTGGCGTATGTCGGTTGAAAGCCTGGTCATTGACCTTTCATTAAACACAAGTGACCCAATTAAAAACTTTGCATTAGGCGAAGAATATGAAAAATTAAAACAGCATGCCTCTGCTGCTGGGTTCTTTCTACGGGCTGCCGACTATGGCTATAAAAGCCAGCCACTACTTACTTACACCTCGCTATTAAAGATGGCTCTCTGCTGGTCTAGGCAGAACGATAGAAACGCCACAGTAATCAACACGCTGCACCATGCTATTGCATTTATGCCAGGTAGACCAGAGGCTTACTTTTTATTAGCCAGACACTATGAACGCAATAAGGAGTGGCAGAAGGCATTTACATTTTCAGAATTGGGTCTTCAGTTCACCATAGCAACAAAGAACAGCCCACTTCCTGGATATGTCGAATACAACGGACCATACTGTTTGATGTTTGAGAAGGCTGTATCTGGATGGTGGATTGGGCGCAAAGAAGAGAGTAAAGCCTTATTTCAGCATCTGTTAGATGACCACAAGATGGCTCCTGAGTATGTATATGGGTGCCTTAACAATATGAAGTTGTTCTAATGTTTCCTAATTGGTTCAAAGATGTTGAGAAATATTTTCGTCACGTACCGAAAATTCCACTTCGTGCACTGCAGATTGGAACTTACACAGGTGATGCTACCGAGTGGCTGCTCAAGAACAGGGAGATAGAGCGGATTCACGATGTTGACACCTGGCAGGGTAGTGAAGAGAGCGCCCATGAATCTTTAAATTTTTCTTCAGTAGAGGCTTACTATGACTCTCGAATAACAGATGACAGAGTTGCAAAGTGCAAGATGACCAGTGATGAGTTCTTCTTGATTAATGCCATGAGTTTTAACTTTATCTACATAGATGGAGACCACACAGCACTACAGACTGCTCTAGATGGCTTAAAAGCCTTTAAATGGCTAGAAACGGGCGGTGTAATGGCCTTTGACGACTATTTATGGAATTACAACGGCGACCCATTCCTAGAGCCTAAGAGAGGCGTAGATGCCGTTCTAGAGGTCTGTAAAGGACAATACAGCCTTATTGAGTCGGGTTATCAGGTCTGGATACAGAAATGTTAACTAATGCCTGCTTTGAGGTCTTTCATACCGATACTGGAAATGAAGTGCGTAATAGAGCCTATGAAAAAATTTTAAAGAGACTGGATTTTCTTCCCAGGCTTGGCTCACCAACTCAATACTTAAACACTATTGATAAGGCTGAAGAATTCATAAATGAGAATCAAGACTTTAAAGTAAACACTATAGAGGACTATGCACAACCAGGAGAGACCTTTCCACCATCTGCCGGTGTTATTGGAGTATGGGCAAGTAACTGGTTGGCCTACAAGAACTTCCTACAGACTGACAAAGATGTTCTGCTTATCTTTGAAGATGACGTTGAATTAAGTGCAAACTTTCAATCTGTTGCAGGCTTTTATATGCAAGAACTACTGCCTACCTGGGACTTCTTCTCTATCTTTGTTCCTGATGACTCGCTGTTTGCCTACAACGAAGAACAGCACGATATTACAGAAGAACACATTTGTAGGTCATATCAACAGTGGTCGTGTGCCGCTTATGCAGTGAGCAGACGTGGGGCAGAAAAGGCTCTGAATGATGTAGCCACACGTGGCATAACAGCACCAGTAGATTGGTACGTGTTTAACTTTAGAATGAAGCAAGAAATAAACCAGATGAGATTTGCAACTTATACGCTAAAGCCAAACGTATATAGGCCAGTAAAGTTTAATTTAGAAGCAGCCCGTAACAGCCAAATTCATTGGGGCAGTACAGAGTTGCTACATACCACCTAGCATCAGGATATCTGGAACAGTTCCAGTTGCCGCAGTACCGATGGTTCCTTGGGTTCCTTGAGTACCTAGAGTGCCTTGGGTTCCTTGAACGCCTTGCGTACCTTGAGTACCTTGCGAACCGTTAGCACCGTCAAGACCCTGTGCACCAGCAGTACCCTGAGTTCCCTGAGTACCTTGGGTTCCTTGGGTTCCCTGTGTGCCCTGAGTTCCCTGTACTCCTTGTACTCCTTGAGTTCCTTGAGTACCTTGCGCACCGGTATCGCCCTTATCACCGACACGAGCAAATGTAATATAGACGTTGTCGTTGTTTACAACAGATAGCGTTCCTGTTACGTGTGCAATCGGAACACTGAAGTATGCTCCACCACTTTCATGTGTATGAGCACCCGTTATTTGGAAAAACGCAAAACTATTAGGGTCTGAAACTTCTGTAAATTTTATAGTTCCTTTAATTGCAGAAGTAGAGTCATCAATAGTTTGAAGTAACTGAGTAATTGTGTTCGAATTAAAGTCAACATTGTCAATATAAAGTGTTGTAGCACTTGAAATTGTTGCGTTATTAAACTTAAAGTTACCGCTACCTGGGTCTGTATTGGTTGTATCTGTTAAGAAGTTATACTCAACAGTTTCTCCACCAAATGAACCTGTAGCACCTTGAGTACCGAGAGTACCCTGAGTACCTTGAGTTCCTTGGGTACCTTGAGTTCCTTGGGTACCTTGAGTTCCTTGGGTACCTTGTTGACCTTCAGTGCCCTGTACGCCTTGAGTTCCTTGAGTTCCCTGAGTTCCTTGGGTTCCCTGTGTGCCTTGCGAACCTGTCTGTCCAAGTTCTCCCTGTACACCTTGGGTACCTTGAGTTCCTTGGGCTCCTAAAGTTCCTTGAGTTCCCTGCGTTCCTTGAGAACCAATCTCGCCCTGTACTCCCTGTGTACCTTGAGCACCAGTTTGACCGTCAAGGCCCTGAGTTCCTTGAGTTCCCTGAGTTCCTTGGGTTCCCTGTGTGCCTTGCGTACCTTGAGTTCCTTGCGCTCCAGTAGCACCTAAAGTTCCCTGTACTCCTTGAACTCCTTGAACACCTTGGGTTCCTTGAACACCCTGTGCGCCTGTTGTTCCTTGAAGACCCTGTAATCCGCCATAACTAAGAGAGTTCCAAGCAGTGGAGCCATTACCAATCTTTATCTTGAGCGTGTCTGTTTCAACGCCGACTTCACCAGCAGCAAGTGTTGGGTTGTTTGTGGACCACTCTGTTGCGGTACCACGTCTGAGTTGTATGCGTACTGCCATGTTATACGGTCACTCCTCCACCATCGTAGGAACTTGTGTAAGCATCGCTTCCAGCGTTTTCATCTCCACCATCACCTGTAGAGGTATAGGTATCGGAGCCAGCGGCTTCATTGCCGCCCTCAATAATATCTGCATCTGCAAGAGGTACTAATTGAAGCCAAGAAACACCATCAAAGGCATACAGACGACGTTCATCTGTGTTCCAGTAAAGGTCTCCTGGATATTTACCAAGAGGAATGTTTTCAGTAGCGAAAACATTTACTGGAACTAGTGCCTTTTTGCTCATTAGCCAACTACCGCCACTACGTAAGCATTGTTAGCAGGGGCTTCAGCAAACTTGACTGTTACTGTGTTTGTGGTTGTCTTTTCTACATCAACAACAACCTCTTCATAGGCAGAGGCTGCGTTGTATACAGAGACCATCACTCCACGTGTTCCAAGATTGTGTGTGACTGTAAATGAGGTAGCGCTTCCATCACCAACCGTTGTTGTAAATTTACGAGCAACAACTGTCGTGTCAATACTGACGTTTGTTGAATCAACGGTGATACCTGTACCAGCACCAACATCGATTGTTGTTCCAGTGTTGCTGAGACCTGCTCCCCACGTGTACGCGCCTGCGCCTGAGAACTGTGTAAATGTTAGGGCAGTTGTATTAAGAGTGATTGTCTGGTTAGTTGAAAGAACCCAACCAGTATCTGCGTAAGTTCCCTCTTCTACGAAGGTAAACATACCTGCAGTTACATCTGATGAAGAGTTTGCATCATCTGCACGCATCAATTCCCATGGAGTGCTTCCATCACCAGCAGTTGCAACGATGTAGATACCGTTGTACTTCTGATTAGCACCAGCCTCATCCTTGATAAGTACACGCTGTCCTTGTCCAGGATTTACGCTACCAACAGAGATGGCTCCGTTAGCAGTTGCTGTAAGAGTTCCACCACCTGTATTTGAGAAGGTGTATGAAGGAAGTGCTGCAGAAGAAGCAGTACGTACTGATAGTTTTACATCTAATCCTTGGGCGGTTGCATCTACATAGTCACGGGTTGCAATCTCTGTTGTATCGACAGATACTTGACCTGCAACGACTTGGATACCGTAACCTTCTGTAACAGTGGCATCAGAACCAGCAGTACCTTGAGTACCAGTTGAACCCTGTACACCCTGTGTACCAGTGGTTCCTTGGGTTCCCTGAGCACCGACAGTACCTTGAGAACCTTGAGCACCTTCAGCACCCTGAGTTCCATCAGTACCTTGAGTTCCTTGTGTGCCTTGAGCACCGACAGTACCCTGTGCTCCCTGTGCACCATCTAGACCCTGGATACCATCAGTACCCTGAGTGCCTTGAGTTCCTTGAGAACCGACAGTTCCTTGAGCACCCTGTGTACCTTGAGAACCAACAGTACCTTGTGAACCTTCTGTACCCTGCGCTCCTTGAGCACCTTCAGTGCCCTGTACGCCTTGGGTTCCTTGAGTACCCTGTACACCTTGTTGACCTTCAACACCCTGCACTCCTTGAGTGCCTTGAGTGCCTTGGGCACCTTCAGTTCCTTGGGTACCTTGCTGACCTTCAGTTCCCTGAACGCCTTGAGCACCTTCTGTACCTTGAGTACCTTGAGCACCCTCTGCTCCCTGTGCACCCTCTGCACCTTGTGCACCTTCGGCTCCTTGAGCACCAGTTGTACCTTGAGCACCCTGAGCACCAACGTCACCAGTACGAGCGAAGGTTAAAATTACATCGTCTTCATCTGTAAACGAACCGTTACCAGATACATACGCAATGGCTATTTCAAACCATGTTGCGTTATCTGTTACGTTGCTAATTGTGTAGAGAGCAAATGTATTGCTATCTGACTTTAGCGAAATCTTTACGTGACCCTTGATTGTTGAAGTAGAGTCATCAATTGTTTGTAGATAAGGATGGATATCTACTGAAGCAGCATTTACGTCATCAATTGCAAGTGCTGTTGCTGAAGAATTTGAA
>Ga0129333_10003388_pt1 | contig 14905 bp, 21 predicted proteins | sample CPB6_08_DNA_FD_94474 | JGI IMG/M metagenome (GOLD analysis project Ga0129333, IMG submission 94474) | Freshwater to marine salinity gradient microbial communities from Chesapeake Bay, USA - CPBay_Sum_0.6_0.8_DNA | ecosystem: Environmental > Aquatic > Marine > Coastal | place: USA: Chesapeake...
GTATCAGAAAGATCTGATTTGAAATTAGTTAAGGAATATTATACTTTACCTAATAATAAGGCATTTGTTGATTGTGAATGTTGTGATATGAAATTATATAATATAAATAACAATATAAATAACAATATAAATAACAATATAAATAACAAACAAGAACCTGATAAATTAATTGGAACTATATTATATTATATAAATAACAAACAAGAAATATTATATTTATGTTGGATGAAAGTAGAAGAAGAATTTCAACGAAAGGGTTATGGTTCCTTCTTGATGCATTATATATTATTTATGGCATATAATAATAGATTATTAACAATTGGATTAGAAAATTTAGCCGATAGTGAGAATATGAATTTTTATAAAAAATTTGGTTTTATCTACACAGATAAAGTTGATCTTGATGGTAATCCGAAAGAACGAGATCAATTAGGAATGACAAAATTTATGTTAACAACATCAAAATCATATGGAATCCGTTCATTATATGAAGCTGAGAGGAAACAGTTTATTGAAGAATTTAATGATAAATATAAAATTGATTGATAGTACCTTTCTAATTGCGGCATAGCCAAAAAATAGATGCGCATTAATTTATGTAATTGATACAAATCTGTAAAACATAACAACTTAATTAATTTATACTATAATATATTGTAAAGTATCTATTTATGGAAAAACTAGAATTAATTAAATTAGACAGTATATCAAAAGATATGATTAACTATATAGTGTTTATAAATAATAAAATGTTTAAAAAATTTTTAAAAATAACAACAGTAGATTGTTTACACCTAAGTAATTTACCCTCATTATATCGTACAATGGAGTATTCTCATAATCAAGAAAACTTTAATAATATGGCGATACAAGTATTTAATAATTTTACAGAAGCCTCTAAATATACAAAGATACCTCGTTATATTAGTAGAGAAGACCTTATTATTTTAACTATATTTTATATGTGTTATAATATAAATCTATATACTGATACGACAACAGAAGATTATAATGAAGATTATGATAGTATGATAATAACAAAAAATCGTAATTACATACATGAGAATGATAATTTTGGTCAACTATTTATTTCATTATATAAACAAGCAAAATCAAAAGGTATCACTATATTAGCAACTAAAGATGAGATTAAGCGATTTTTTAATTCATATTACGATAAGAAAGCTATCTATAAAGAAAAATATATAAAATATATGAAGAAATATTTACAAAGTTAATATTATAATTAAACACATAAAACTAATTATAAATAATGTTACGAAAATTTATTTATAATGATTTGAAATTATCAACTCATTTTTTTGACCCCACTTTATCGTGGACCGTTCCAATTCCAAAAGCCTCCTATCATATGATACGTACCTCTAAATGTACCGAATCATTTGACCACAATGGTTATGATTTATGTCCACTAGAAAAATTATACGCTCAATATAATACAAATCAAAAGCTAAAATATTATCGAGGATTCAGACCTGGATTACATAGAGAGTGGTTCATACAAGATAAAAAATTATCTGGTTATGTGTTGAATCATTCAATGTTATTAGAAAGAAAAGGTTATAATGGTTTAGCATTGGAACAATTAAAAGAATTTGCTCAATATAATCCATTGATACACCGAATGATAAATTATAGAACAAAATGGGGTTTAGACTTTTCATTAGATTATATTGATACTAATGGAAAGTGTTTTGAAATATTTCATTATGAGTATGACTCTTTTGATTATGATAAAATAATAGAGGTAAAAAAAAGTATAGAGAATTTGGTTACTACTACTGATTTCAATGAAGTGGCTCGAGATCTAGAGAGTAAAAAGTCAGAATGGTATAACTTGGAATTCTTTGATCAAAGTAAATGGAAAACAAACTATTTCAAAACAGAAAGTGAACGATTCAAGATGGTTGGATGGCAAAAATAGTTAACAATAACTATTTTTTAATAGTTCTAGCAAATTAGTTTGTGACAATCTTATATAATATTTATTAAAAGCTTGTTTACATTCTTCCAATGTAATATTGAATTGTTGTACATCCATATTATTTATGGTAATAGTAACAATTTTAGAATCACTATTCAATGTAATATTATCAGTTATATCAAATTTGATTGGTTGATTTTCATATAATACTGTCCAATCATTAAAATGAACATTTTTCATTTCATTATATTTAATAATAATTGGCTTATTATCGTGATAAATAGTAGAAAACGATTGCATTAATTTATATATATATAAGATTAAATATTTTTTATATCAATATTTTTATCTGACGAGAGAAATGAGTTAGATATAATATTGAGACTCCCAATATTTTCGCTATAAGCGCAATCTGACGAGAAATTACTATGTAACAATGAGTTAGATATAATATTGAATTTCCCAATATTTTTTGAGCTTTCCAAATTATTATATAATCTATAATAATATGAAAATTGGTTATTGTGATTTCTGTCTAACTTTAAAATTAATTTATATATGTGAAGATTGTAAAAGTAGTTATTGTTTCACTTGTCTATCTATTAATAATAAGTCTCCTCATACTCTTTGTGAATGTAAAAATAATATTACATGTAAGAATAACTGTAAATCTTGTACCACTCCACATTATCATATGATTACAGATAATATAGCAATTGGTGATTATAATTCACCATATGATGATTTTGATATAATAGTTAATTTAAATTTTCCTTATAATTTTGTCCCAATGCATAAAATAATAAAAAATGTTATAGATAATAAAATAATCTATAGTATTGGATTACATGATAATATAGATCAACCTATGTTAAAAATATTAGAAGTAATGATACCTGAATTATTAAAAGAATTAAAGACAAATCCAAATAAAAAAGTTCTATTTCATTGTTATGCAGGAATTTCTAGAAGTTCAACTCTTGCAATCGCATTAATATATAAACTAACAAAAATGCCATTGGTTGATATTTATAAATTAGCAGTATCTAAAAGACCACAAGTGCAACCTAATCCAGGATTTATACGCGCTTTATCTGTTTATACAAATGATAGTTCATTATACAAATACTTGCAAAGCAATTAAAGTGTAGCACCGCAACTAACTAACATAGCACGAGCTGCTATAAACATGTCACCATTTTGTGCAAGATTTTTATCCCAATATGCTAATGGTGTATCACCGTGTGAGTTTTTGTGATTAACATTAGCATTATGATCAAATAATAATTTAATTATATTTTCATTGGTAAGAGTAAAAAATAATGGAGTCATATTGCTATTATTAGTTGCATTTACATCTATAGCACTATTTACTAAGAATTTAACAATATTGTAATTTTGATTCATACAAGCTAAATGTAATGGTAATGAACCAGTTATATTATTAACTGGTAAATTTATATCTGCTCCCATTTGAACTAATTTTGTAATAATAGCTGTCTTTGCAGTAAAATCAGATGATTCGGTTGGTTGGTGTCCAATTGCTAAACAAGCATAGTGAATTGGAGCACACCCGTGTTCATTATAGAGATTAATAATATGAGGTTGATGATTAAATAAAATTTCCATCTTATCAAGAACATCAGATGAAGCAGAACCGTCTAATGATTCAATTAATTTTAATAATCCAGCACTGCAATTTTCAATAGTATTATTAACAACATCTTGCAACATGGTAGTTAATTGATCAGGGGTATTAGAAACACAAGCATTAACAAAATCGGTACTCATTATATATACTATAATATATATATTTTTTTATATATATTAAACCTTTTTATGAATTATAATAGTTGTTTATAAAATCGTCGTAATTCCACTGTAATAGTAGAACATTCCGTAATATTGTATTCAATTAATGGCTTCTCATAAATAATTTTAGTTGCATACTTTAAGTAGAAAGAATCAATAGGTATATTAAATTTTTTTGAAACCATAATTTGTAATTCCATACCAGGCATAGTATCGATAACATCAAAAATAACAGTCTTATTATATTTCACGAAAACTTGCATTATATTATATAGTTATATAATATAATGGAAATATCTATCAATTTTTTATTTGAATGTTGTAATCATAACAATAGCAAGAACAAGTATGATTATGTAAATTGGTATAAGGGCTACATTTGCATAGGTACTATTCTTATCTTTTGATTCATTTTTATTTGTAATAAAATGGATATTATTAATTAATGTTCCTAATAGTACTATAACAGCACCTACATAAATAAACATTTTATTTTTAAACATTTGATTAGTTTCTTTCATTACCATTGTTTCTGTAATAACATAAATAGTAAGAGCAGTCCATATAATAGATAAGAGCCCACCGACCATTCCACCATTATTTTGCAAGAATGATCCGGTTGCAAGTTCTGCAGTACGTCCTGCCATACCAGCAGCAGCATTAAGAGGAATCATAGACATTTTATATAAATAAAACTAGAAATTATTTTTCGGTAGTTCTAGATAATAATCAAAGATCATATCGAGATTACTATATGTATTGTTATTATCATTATTATATCTTTCTCGATACCATTTTATCATATTATCAATAAAAATATTATTTGTTATTTCATTTAATTTTACTGTAATAGGATGTTCTGGATATAACATATACAAAGAATTACTTCCAATAGTTGGTTTCTTTATAAATACAGGATACTCTGTGTATATCAATTCAATTATTCTTTTATAGAAAGTTTGTGTGAAATAATTAATAGGTGTTGCATTCATATAACATTTTAAATTAAATTTATCAATTACGTGAATTAATAGATGTTGTTGCCATTGAATAAATTTAATAGCATATTGCTCATGTCTCATCATTTCTTCAAATTCATAGATAGTTTTATAATCTATTAAATTATATTCATAATAGGGATCTTCTAAAAATAATAATTTGTCGTTATCAAATTTTAAATAAATGAAGGCATTATTTTCATCTATAGATTTTATAATTTTATTTATTGATTTATAAGTTGTTACTATACTATCTAAAATCTGATCACTCTCATTAATTGGTATACAACGAATATATGATCTTTTTAGGAAATGATTTATAACTTGAATTCTAATTTCATTATAATATACTAAATAATTAATCTCATAGTGAGATTCCATCTAATATTATAAAGAAATATTTTTTGGTTTATATCTAAATAAGGATTCACTAATAAAAGGAATTGGTTTGTGCATACGAATTTCACGATTAACAATAATAGCCAAATTCTCTTTAACCTTATCTATATCTGGATCTGGGTCACTAACTTTCGCAACAACAGCAACAAGATTAGCAATTTCTTTCAAATCATTAGTTAATCTCATATTTTCATTCTTTGTTTTAGCAAGTTCTTTTTTTAATCGCTCTATTTCATCTATATTTGTATCGTGATCAGTTTGTACTGAAGCTGATGTATAATTACAGATTTGTTTTTTCTCATCACAAATAACAAAATCTGTTTCAAAATCATAAATAGGTTTCTCACTATTCATTAATATTGAATAGGGAGAAATTTTATATATTTTTTTACGAATATTTTAACTTGAATAATATAACTAATTATTTGTATAGACTGTTTTTAAAACAATAATCGGCATCAGGTCCATTATCTGAAAACTTCTCGGCAATACATTCCCATCCAATTGATTTCAAATAATCAATAGTAACATTTGCTAATGGCGCATCTTTATTATAAGCGACGTGTTGTAATTCAACAATAAGATATTCTGCTTTTTGTAACACATCGGTTGCTCCCTTCAGTACATCTAATTCAGCACCTTGTACATCAATCTTAATTAAATCGGGATATCTATAATTTTTCTCTTTTACAATACTATCTAAACTTCTTGTTTTCTTAACAATATAATTTGTTTCTGGGAAAAATTTACCATCATCAAATGCAAGTTCTCTATAATATGAATTACCACCAAAATAAAAATCATTTTGATAGAACCGTACTTCCATATCATCAACACAACTTAATACACCCATTGTATACTCGTATTTTGAATAAAATGCTTCAACAGGACTAAATGCATCAAATAAATAAACCTTAGTTTCCGGCCATACTCGTTCTGCGTGACGCGTCCAATGTAATACTGCTGAACCAATATCATAACATACTTCTGGTACAAAATTATAATCTACACGCATTTTATCTAAAAAATCACGATGAGCGTGTGGTAGTAAATCTTGATTACGCACATTTGTTAAAATACCCATCACATTTTCAATATAGTCACTATTTTCTGATAACATTATTATTATAATATAAATACTCTTTATCATACTTCATAATTACCCTTATCAATCTCAGTTACAAACAAGTCAGCCCACTGTCTAATAAGATTTGATTTATTATTAAGATAAAACACATAATTAGAATTATATGAAATATCATAAAATTTATCACCTTGTTTTATCTTAGCATACCATTTATCATCTCTTTTATATATTTTAACTAATATTCCACCGCTTCGTAATTTCTTATCAGTTTTATTTATATATTTCATTGTTCCTTTCAAACGTAATAAAGAAAACTTTTCAACCGTATCAATATGATCAAAATCGTGTAATTCTGATTCATATTTTCGTATCATATCATTTAGATTATTATTAGGTAATAAGATATCAACAATATTACTGATCTCTTTTAATCTATCATTGTTTTTATCTCTTGGATTTGGATCACAGTTTATTAACATCTATTATATAATCATAAAATAATTTTAAATGAAAAGATAGATATCATATTACCAGACCCAATACAGAATGAATGAAGAAATCAATAGAATGCAAACTGCCACAAGTGTAAAATACTTGCGATAGTGGTTCTTTCGAATTTGATGATACTCTTGGATATTAACACAACCCAACGATGCAGAGCGAATCTCATTACCATAACACACAGTATTAGAACGAGACAGGAACAAAGGCGGTGGTGCATTGGTCTCTGAAGAAACCATTCGATGCATACGACGAAAGACATTCGACAGAGTATTCCAGAACTCACGCCAGTTTGATTCTGATTCTGTCAGATAGAAAGTCTGACGATTCATTGTCGTATCGACACGCTTCTTCTCTGCAATAGTAGCAGCCCAATAAAGGGAATTCTTCAATACAATGTAGCCAGCCACAAACCATAGAGGCCACATCTTGTAAGCATATGCAAGCAGAATTGAACTGCAAGCAATAATTGTCTGATAATAATCAGAAAGGTAGAATTGAGCTTTCTTCGGTTCGATATCGAACGTGAGATCGCTAAAATTAATCATTGACGGCGATTGGAATGAATTAGTCATTAAATTACTATTATACTAAGCTAAATAGAGTTATTTTTTCAATTTTTTTCGCCGTAAGGCGCGGGCTAATAAAATTACGTAGTATAGTTATAGAATAAATAAATAGCAAAGAATAGAGTTCCATATCAATTTTTCGCACTAGGCGCACACCATAGACATAATTAATATGTTTAATATTATAAATAGGATGTTATATTATTTAGGTAATTTATTATTATTAACTATATTATATATAGTTTTTAATCAAAAAAGAATATGCGAATATTACAAACCAACTAAAAAAACCAAAAAGAAAAAAAATACTCTTATAATTACATATAATATTCAAAAATTCCCATGGTCATTTAAAACATTTAATGCTATTAAAAAACTATTAAATAAGCATTCAATTATATTATTACAAGAATGTTTTGATGATACTTATTCAACCTTACAATATAACTTTCCATCTTATTATATTTGTAAAGATACATTAAAAGGAATTAATTTATTAGGTAGTGGTTTAGTAATATTATCTAAATATCCAATTATTAGTTATAGCTCATATACTTTTAAGAATATGAATTATTCTACTCTTGATAGATTGAGTCAGAAAGGATTTCTTATATGTTGGATTAAAATAAATCATAAAAAAGTATGCATTATAAATACTCATCTACAATCATCAAATTATCATAGATATGATAAGTATGCATTATTACAATTAAATGAATTATTACAATATGTTAAAAATATAAAAGAAATGTGTATTATAGGAGGTGATTTTAATATTGATATTACTGATATTATACCTAATTGTAAGAAATATAAATCATTAATATATAATTACCCAACCGATCCAACAATATATATTGATTTTAAAACAGGTGATTCCGTATCATCTTATAAAGAAGGATATGATAGGATGACATTTGATTATTTTATAACAAAAAAATGTACTATAAAACCTAATACTATTTATAATAATTACAGCGACCATAATCCTGTATCGGGATTATTAGTATGTAATAATAATAAATAACAAAGTGATTATTAGCATGTTAAATTTATTTTAGTTTAAAATTTTTAGTATATAAAAATATAGAGTTTTATATAATAATGAAATTAACAATAATGAATCCATTATATATAATAAAAGAATATGATATGTATTCTCAAGATCTAAAAGATTTTATTAAAGATGTAAAATCAATGAAAGATATTATTTGTAAGCGTAAATGTAAAGAAACTGCTAAGGATATCAATATATCGGGAAACTTTATTATGAATAAAATAGAAGAATTAAAAAGAAACGATGATACATTTGCTTTTGCAATATATCAATCAGTGTTAATTTATGATAAACAACTAAAAAAACCAACCTCTATATTATTTGCAAAGAAGGCATCCCATAGTAATACATATATATTATTATTATTATGTAAATATGAAGGAACTATAAAAGGATTGGGAACAGTATTATTAGAAAAACTTGTTGAAAAAGCAAAACAAAATAATATAAATGAAATCTTTGTTGAATCTACACAAAATGCTAAAAAATTTTATAAACAGTATAATTTCGATAGTGAAAGTGATAAGGAACAATTTACAGAATCTGAAAAGCAAGAAGAATGTTTTGGATATTTATATAAAATAAATATAGATAAAAAAATAGATGAATCAACATTAATTGGTGGCAGTGATAATGAATATAAATTTAATTATAATATTGATATGAGAGAATTAAAATTATTTGATGCAACTATGAATATTATAGAAAAAATAAAAATAAGTAAACTAATGGATCCTATATACGGTTATATGTCATTAGATATAGATGATTATAATGTGATGAATCCAATGACAAATATACTACTACGAATATTAGATTGTATATGTGAAAATAATATGATATTTAGAACACGTGTATTAATAAATCCAACTAATATCGATGCAATTAAAATGTTTGAAAATAATGGTTATATCCATAGAAATAAAAAAATAGAAAAACAACTATATTATGTTGATAAACTTCATACAGAACCTCATATAATTGATAGAACAGTACTTAGTTATAATTATGAACTATAATATAATTACACAAAATGTATACTACTCTAAATAAGATAATATGTAATATAGAGAGATATTATATTATATAAATAATGGAACAATATACAACATCCGAGATTATCCCCGAGTTATCATCTCTTATTACTTCTAAGAAGATACAAGTTATTGATAAAACTGATATGCTTGATATTATTAATCATTTCTTAGAGCTTCATCAAGGGGAACAACCTTTTTTTATTGTAAATTTAAAAGAAGTTATTAAAAAGATTAATATGTGGCGTGAGAGTCTACCATTAGTAGAACCATTTTATGCAGTTAAATGTAATCCAGATGATATTATTATTAAATTAATGGTATCTATGGGAATGGGTTTTGACTGTGCATCTAAGAATGAAATCTCAAAAGTAGTATCATCAGGTGCTTTGCCAGATAAGATTATTTTTGCAAATCCGTGTAAAATGACCGAACAAATTAAATATGCCCGTTCTAATGATATTGATTTAATGACATTTGATAGTTCTCACGAATTATATAAAATTAAATTGTATCATCCTAGTGCCAAGTTAGTTATTCGTATTCAAACCGATGATAGTAAATCAAGATGTCAATTTAATTGTAAATTTGGTGTTAGTCTAGACAATAATCTAGACCAAGTTAAGGATTTATTACATCAGGCTAAATTTATGGATTTGGATATAGTAGGTGTATCATTTCACGTTGGATCTGGATGTGATGATGAAACAGTATATCGAACTGCATTGATGGATTGTAAGAAAGTATGTGATATAGCAAAAGAAATTGGTTTTGATATTAATCTAGTAGATATTGGTGGAGGATTCCCTGGTGATAATAATGATAAATTTTTAAAAATGGCTAGTATTATTAATTCGGGTATCAGCGAATTCTTCCCTGATAATAATGTTAAATTTATTGCTGAACCCGGTAGATATTTTGTTACTTCTGCATACACTCTAATTACTAGTGTTATTAATAAAAAAGTTATAAAAACATCAGAGGATAAACACATAGTATACTATTTATCTGAAAGTGTTTATGGTTCATTTAATAATATTATTTTTGATCACGCAAAATTAGAACTATTACCATTTAATGAAAGAAATGAAAAACAATATGATTGTACAATTTTTGGGCCCACTTGTGATTCAATGGATAAGATAGCAACTAATTGTAAATTACCCGATCTATCTATTGGTGAAGTTATTTATATTGAAAATGCAGGAGCATATACTATTGCAGCAAGTTCAAATTTTAATGGTTTTATGCAAACAGAGTGCAAGTATATTATAAATTAAATTAAGAACTATGTTATTATCAGTTTATTATCTTTTTTGTACATTATTAATTAAATTTATCCATATATTGTTGTGAAACTTTTTTGTATACATAAAATGTTGAGTTATTATTATATTTAATAACAAGTTTCCAAGGATACATACTAAACATATATATTTCAATTATAAAATCTATTTTATTTCTTAATAAATTGCATATTATATATTGATGAGGTGACTCTATAATAGTATTACGAATCATTTGTTCAAGTATTCTCTCACGAATTGTTAGTTCCATATTAGTATTAAATATCACATTATCATTTACTTTAACAGCAAAACAATCCGCCATAATATATTCTTTCATTTCAGCAAGTAAATCTTCATATGATTCATTGACATTATATGTAGATTTGATAGTATCATCCAGTTTGGCATCATAATAAGTAAGATCCATTATATATAATAATATTATTATAATATATCATCATTTCAATATTATTAGCCCGCGCCTTATGGCAAAAAAATTGATGCGCAGCAATTTATGTAATTTAACTCGCTACGCTTCATTAAATTAAAAAAATTGAAATATTATAATTATATTTACTCATAAGAATAAGAGTTGATGGATCCGATTATTAATCATACGTTCTCATCATTTTGCCCCGCCGAGGCCACTAGCAGTGATCAGGCCGTTGTGCCTCCCACTGTCACAAAGCGACCAAAAGTCAACTGGCCGAAAGTTGTGAAGACGGAAGAGATTTACACTCTATATGTGGGTGATGATATCACATCATTGGAGTTTTATATTTCGGGGAAAGCAGAGGTTTCTCGAAAGATGCTATACCTGCGTGGGTTTTACTATGGCTCAGGCACTCGCATCAATCCCATTGGAACGGTCTATGAAGAAAAGACGAAACGTACATTTGGGAAACACATTGTCCTATTACGAGGCGATGATTTGCTGTACGACTTTATTGTCGATGCCGAGACTTTTGCACCGCCTTATACAGAGCGCGGTGCCGATATGGAAGTAGAACTCGCAAATGGTGTTACAATTATCCTCAGAGATCTGCATCGGTTTGAGGACTATCCTTACGAGATTTCTGGGATTAGGTTCCCAATCTCAGAGACAGCACTTTCACAGTGATTTCATTTATATTTTAGTGTTTAATAATATATAATTTTATATAATTATTTTCTTTATTATTATAGATGAAAAGATTGCTTAACATTGACGGTGGCGGCGTAAGAATCTATTTTTCTTTACTAATATTAAAATATATTGAAGAGAAAACAAATAAAAAAATTATCGATATGTTTGATTATTTTGCCGGTGTATCGGCAAGTTCAATTATATTAGCAGGATTATTAACAAAATATAGTGTAGATGATATGATAACAACTTTTAAGGATATTGCAAAGAAAATTTTTTATAAATCATATTATTATTCATTTATATCTGGTTTTGGTATATTTAATTCAAAATATCCAGATTATTATATAAATGAAGAATTCAAAAGATTATTTGAAGATATAAAATTATCTGATGTTAAAAAACCATTATCTATTTTAACTTATGATTTAGAAACTAATAAACCAGTTAGTTTCCATTCTTATAAGTGCGATTATAAATTATGGGAATTAGTTAGAAGTTCATCTGCAGCTCCAACTTATTTTCCTCCATATGTTTTAGATAAATATACTCTTATAGATGGTGGTGTTGTTACTAATAACTTATCAGAATATATATTTATCAATGCATTAGATCATTATGGAGCAGATGAAGAATATTATCAGTTATCACTAGGTACAGGTACATATACCCGTAAATTTGAAACATTACCAGGGGGGTTATGGTCGTGGAGTAGTTCAATTATGGATGTATTATTTTCAGCAACATCTAATTATGAAATGAGCACATTAAATAAAATATCTCATTTTGAAAAATTAGTAAAATATGATAGAGTTGATATTGAATTAAGTGAACCTATCATATTAGATGATTATACAGCTTTTGATAAAATGGATAGTATTTTTAATATGTGGATAACTATTTATCATTCAGATTTAGATAAGATTTGTTCCGAATTATAAATATGCGTTATAATATTTTAGTAAATATTAAATATTATAATGGACGATGACATATTAGAAGAACTTGAAAATTTTGATTCTGAAGATTTTGAATCTGAAACAACTATATCTAGTTTTAGAACATATGATGAGGCTAAGAAAGTATTTATTGCAAAATACAAAGATTTTAAGAACTTGGATGATATTTATTGTGTAACTCGAGATATAGTAATACCATTTTTTGATTCATTTGCTTGCGATTTAGAAGAAATAATAGATAGTATAAATAAAGAACATAATGTTAACAATGAATCATTAGACTATATTGAAAATATATTTAGTCAAAAATTATATGATTCAATAATATCTACATTAGATAAAAATGCACGAGATCGCTATATTCATTTTTTAATTATAACAATTGAACATATAAAATATCGTAAATATAAAATTATTGAAGAAAGATTAAATGATTTAACAATAAATATGTCTACTGAATCTAAACCATTTTATGATATGATGATACAAGCTAATAATGAGAGATTAGAAATATGTTTACAAAGAATGAGACATTATTATAAGGATTTGGATAATTATATGAATTATGAATATAGTAGAACAAGTATTGAAATCTTATTATCATCAAACAATATCAATTTATAAAAACACTTTAAAAAAATATTCTTTGTATATGTAATGAGTATCTTTAAAAATAAACCACTTGATGAAAGAAAATTAGAGGTCCAAAATATGATAACTAAATTTCCAGGTAAAATTCCAATTATATTAGAAAAATTCGCTCCCTCTCAAACAGTTACTTTAGACAAAGAAAAATATTTAGTTCCAGGAGAAATAACAGTAGCTGAAATTCTATATATGTTTAGAAAAAGAATAAAATTAGAACCAACACAAGCATTATTTGTCTTTTTTAATAAGGAGATAGTAGCTACCAATATGTCAATGCAACAAGTATATGATAGATATAAAAATAAAGATGATGGTATGCTCTATGCAACATATGGCGGAGAAAACACATTTGGGTGAAATAACTTGTTTATGAACCCACATTTGGGTGAAATAACTTGTTTAAAAATTTATAAATTATAATTAGTTGTTATAATTTATATTTTTTATTTATAATTTGAATAAGTTTAATTTAGCTTGTAATTTATTGGTAGCTGCTTTAAGAGCATTTGTTTTATTTTTCAAATCATTATTGACAAGATTAATAAATTGGATATCAGTATTATTACTAAGAGCAATTGATACCCCTTGATCGCATAATGCGGTCCAATTATCAATTGCTGCAACTGCCTTAGTAATTACATTTTGTTCATCATTTGAAAGATTTGCATTTAATGGTTTAGGGGCAGATGAATCAACAAAATAATTAATATAGTTCATTGCACAATTTAATTCAGATGCAACACTTTCTAATACAACTTTAGTATCGTGTGCAGATTTAGGTAATTGTACAGATGATGTAGCAACAATAGTCTCTTTAAATTTACCAAAAGTAACTGATAAATTAACAATTTTTGCAAGAGCATTTGCAATTGATGTAAGAAAGGCTGTATCATTAATAATTGATACATTTTGTAACTTGACAATAAAACTATTGAATAGAGCTGATAAACTATCGGCTGCAGCTGCAAAATCATTAAAGCCTTCTACATCAATATCTAATGTCATTTGTTTAGCATCATTTGCAATTTTAGATGCTGCTACAAATAAGGTTTGATAATCATCAATTGACCCTTTACCGTGAAAATTTTCACATTTAATTTGACTGGCATAATTTTGAATAGTATTAATTAATACTTTATTGGGACCTGCTGATGCATCATCATAGTAGGCAGATACAACTTCTTCTAAATGTTGTGTAATTTGTGCATCAGATGATGCAAGTGTAGTAGTGAACTCTGTTCTTGTTACTTCATTACCACTATCAGTAGTACCTTGTTGATTTACAACTTGTGTACTATTATCAACAATTGTTTCATTTAATGTGAAAGTAGTGATAGTATTATCAACTGGAGGAACACTTGTGTTGTTAGAGTTGTTAGTAGGAGTATTAGAGTTGTTAGTAGGAGTATTAGGGTGAGATGACATTATATATATTGTATTAGAAATTTTAAAATTTTTAAACATTTTTTATGAAATTTTAA
>Ga0129333_10003389_pt1 | contig 14901 bp, 9 predicted proteins | sample CPB6_08_DNA_FD_94474 | JGI IMG/M metagenome (GOLD analysis project Ga0129333, IMG submission 94474) | Freshwater to marine salinity gradient microbial communities from Chesapeake Bay, USA - CPBay_Sum_0.6_0.8_DNA | ecosystem: Environmental > Aquatic > Marine > Coastal | place: USA: Chesapeake Bay...
CCAGCGCCTCCTTCAGGCGCGTGTCGGGCTGGGTGGTCGTCTCGCCTGCACGGCTCTCTTCTGAGCCCGTGCGCATCTCGCGCGGTGCGAAGACTTCGGGCCGAGTGACCGGGCCGATGGCGCGGGGGCCGAGGCGTTCGCCGCGCTCCAACCCACGCGAACCTTGCTTCTCCACAACCCCGGAGAACATGGCCTCGCGATCCTTGCGCAATTGCGCCGGGTCCACGCGCGTCGGCTTGTTGAAACCCAGCACTGTGGCCAGCTTGCGGCGGTGCCCTGCGAGCCGCTCCTCGGCATTGGCGAGCGCTGTGCGCACCTTGGCCTTGCGCTCCTCCAGCGCAGCGGCGGCTGCTGTCGGGTCGTTCTTGAGCTTGCGCTGCTGAGCGACGGTCAGCTTGACCCCCGCCAGCTTCTGGCGAAGCCCTTCGACTTCTTTCTGCGCAGCGGCCACGCCGTTGACGTGCGTCAACGCTTTGCGCAGGTTCTCTTTCTGCGTGGCGTCGAGCTTGGTTTCTCGCTCGGCCACAAACTCATCTGCTGCTTTGGCCGCAGCCATTCGCTCTTCAATGGGAAGCGACGTGTCGTACACGGCGGCGCTCAGACGCTCGAACTCGGGGTGGTCAGACGCCGCAAGTTCTCGCGCACGTTGGAACGTGATGACTTCGCGCGGTGCGGCCTTCCCCGGGAAGGGCCCTTCCAACCGCTCCAGCCGCGCTTGCTCGGCTTGTGCAGCCTCGGCAGACGCGCGTTCACGTTCGGCGCGGTCCGCACGCTCGGCGCGGGCCGCACGTGCGGCGCGAACCGCCGGTTCGACGGTGGGTGGAGTCTTGCGCGCCTCGATCAGCGACTGCTTCGTGCGCAGCTCTTTTCTGAGGGCCGCAGCGCCTGTACGCAGTTCTTGCGCAGCCTTCTGGAGCTTGGTGACTTGCTCCCGCGTACCCTGCACGTTGTCGGCAAACTGCGCCAACGACTCCTGCGCAGCCGCATAGTTGTCTTGCGCACGCTCAAACGCATCGAACTGCGCTTGCGTGCCGCTGTAGAGCTTCAGCTCGTCCTTGGTGCGCGTAGCTGCCGCGTCGATGGATGCGCGGTAACCCTTCAGGGCCGCAGTGATGTCAGTGCCGGGACGGTTGAGTTCGTTGAGCAACGCTTGGTGCGCAGCCTCCCGTTGCTGGACGAACTTCTCAAGGTCGGTCTGCTGTGCGGCTTTCTTCAACGCGCCCGACTGACGGCTCAACCGGCGCATCTGCGCCTCGAACGCGTTGTACAGCTCCGCCTCTCTGTCGAGGTAGTTCTGCAATTCCGCGTCGCTCAACGGCGAGAAGACCTTGGCCTGCGTAGAGACTCTGTTCAGCGCGTCCTTTGCGCCCTGCAACTTCTTGCGCGCAGCGTCGAGCTGGCGTTTTGCCAGCGAGTACTCCGCGAAGGTCGTCGACGTCTCGCTCCAGTCCTTGCCGATGTTCCTTTGGACGACGTCTCGCTTGTACGTCTCGGCCTTCATCCACTCGTCGAGCGCAGCCTCAACCTTCTCGCGTGCCGCACGCAGTGCTGCGCGGCGCTGTGCGCCGCCCTTGAATACGACGGCTGCGGGACGCGCCGTAACGGTACCAGAACCTTCACCCGCAGCCGTGGCGGTAAACACTTCGCCGACAGTATTATCCTCAGCACCTAGTTCTTTGAAATCCGTGTCGCCTACAAAAGTGATGCGGTACTGTGTGCCGGGAACAAGTTCAGCGGCACTTTTTATGGCTTCGCCGCCGGTAGGCACTACGTCCGTCTTCTGTGCCTCTACTGCTGCCAGCAGCTCACGGGTGTGGTCGCCCAACGCACGGGCGGACTCCGTCGCGGCGTCCAGAGCTTGCGCGTACCGCTGCTGCGCGAGGTCTCTCAGGGCCAGCACCTGCTCAAAGTCGCTCTGCAACTCGTTGCGAGCCGCAGCCAGATCCGCACGCGCTAGCTCCACGCGGCGCTGCGCTGCCGCCCGGGCGGCACCAACCTGCCCCTCCAGTGCGGCGATCTCGGTGTTGAGCGCGGTCTCCTTGGCCTTGAGCCCTTCGATCTGGGCCTTCAGCGGCTCCAGCTCCGCCTGCATGCGCACGACGGACAGTGCGGCTTCGCCGTCCTTGTTGACCAGAATGGGCGCTTGCGTGACGAGGTAGTCGTAGAACTCCTTGTACGAACCGAACGCCGTGGCGCGGGGCTCAGGCATCTCCGGGAACTCGGGCTGCACCCCGGCTTCTCGGTCTTGCACGCGGGCTTCCGCAACGAACCGCAGTGTCTCCCGCACCTGGGCGTTGCCCTGCGGGCTCCCACGCCCGGTCAGCGTCCGGTACATCCACTCCGCCACACGCCGAGACGAGCGTGCTTCGGCTTCTTGGCGCGGTGCGTCAGGCTCCGCCAGCACCGCCTCATGCCGCACGTACCCCGGCAGGTTGTCCGCCACCTCGGCCACGAGGGCCTTGGTGTCATCGTCGACTTGCGCCGATGACTGGATGCGCTGGGCCATCGCGCGGATGCGCTCGTCCAGCGGACCCTTGGGGCGCGTGCTGACTTGCGGGCCTTCGGCAGGCGCACCGACCGTGGTCGTGGTGACGGCGGGCTGCATCCGGGCGTTGAGCTGCTGCTCCAGAGCCTCGATGCGCTGCTTTACTGCGGTGAACGCATTTGCCGCTTGCGCTTCCCGTTCTGCGGCCTGTTTTGTGACCGCAATTCGCGCATTGATTGCTGCGGCTTCTTCTGGCGACGCTGCATCCTCTAACTCTTTTTGTTGTTCTGCAAGTAGTTTGTCGAAGCGTTGAAGCGTGTTTCCTTTCAGCGGAGAGTACGGCCCCTCTGCGCCGACGGGTGCGGCGCCTGCTTCGCGTTGCGCTCGGGTCAGTTTGCGCAGCTCCCGGTACTGCTCGGCAAGCTGCCTGCGCAGCGACACCACGTCAGCGGCGGGACGCTCGATGACCTGGGCACGCGGCTCCTTCGGCTTAGGTGCGGCTTCGCCCGGGAACAAAGACGGCTGCTCTGCCGGGACTCCCGGCGCCTCTCCAGGCTCTGCGCCCTCGAACCGCTGCGTGCGCGTGCGCGTGAAAGAGCCGAAGTCCTCCGGGCGGCGACGCTCAGGGAACATCTCAAGCTGCTGCTCTCGGCGCAGGGTCTCGTCGCGGCGCACTCGTTGCCTACCGGCAAGGTCTTGCGCGAGGCCTTGCATCCCCTCGCGTTCTGCCCGACCCTCCATCTCCAGCTCTTCGCGCTCGCGTGCACGGCGGTCGGCTTCGCGTTGTTGTGCAAGCTGCTCTGTCAGCGAGGGCGGGCGCTTGGCTTCGGCGGCTTCGCGCAGAGCGCCAATTTCTTCAGCAAGCGCCGTGCGCCGTGCATCCTCCGCAGCAATCGCCTCCGGGTCGAACAGCCCAGTATCGGGACGGGCCGCTGCCTGCTTGTCAAGCGCAGCGAGCAGCTCCTTACGTGTAGACAGCAGTTCTGGAACTACCCCAAGCACGACGGCTTCGTCACCTTTTTGACGGGCGTCTTCGTACTTTTTCTCCAGCTTTTTGATGCGCTTCTCTAGCGCAGCAGTGTCAACTGTCGGTTCTACCGGAACGCCGCTGCGCGCGTCTTCCAAGGCTTTGCGCGCTTGTGCGGCACGCTGCGCAAGCGGAATGGCTTCTTCGGGCGTCGCTGCGGACGCAAGGTCGCGAAGGCGCTGCTCAAGCACGCGCTCAAGTCCCGGAAGTTCGCGTTGCAACCGGGCGATCTTTTCTTCAGCGGTTTCTTCTTCGACTACGGCGCCCGCCTCGGGCGGAGGCGGCGTCAATTCCAGCGTCTTCTCTCGCGCCTTCTTCAGCGCAGGGTTACCCCCTGCGGCAAGAAACTCTTGTCGTGCACGCTCCAGCGGTGTTTTGATTTCCTTGAGCTGCCGGTTGATCAGCTCGTTGTTGTCTTTGTCTTCTTGCGTCAGCGGTGCTTCTTTGGTTTCTTTCTTACGCTGCGCCTTGAGCGCGTTCTCTTGCGCCAACAGCTTCTGGTACTCGTCGTTCAGCGTCAGGATGTAGTCAGGCGCTTCGCGCTGCTCCTGCTCGGCCTGCGCTGCGGCCCGACGCTGCTCGGCAGCAGCGGCTTCTTCAAACCCGCGAACTTCCTGCTGCGCCTTGCGGCGCTCCGCAAACCGACCCGGAGGTGCAATAGCGCCGCCAAGCACGGCGCCGCCAATCAGGCTCTCTAGGTACTCGCTTTGTGCCTCGGGATCAGTTGTACTCAAGCCTGCTTGCAGGCGCTCAAAGTACTGTTGTCCTGCTTCCGTCAAACCTTCTACGGTAATTGCGCGGCCTGTAGCGGCGGTGTAGTCTATAGCCGCTTTTTTGAGAAAGCGTTCAGTGACTTCTTTAGCGGTTTCGGCAGTGACCTTTATCCCCGCGTCGCCCAGCAGTTTGCCAACACCTGGGATGAACCGCATCCCGACAACGTCCAAAGCGGCCTGGGGCAACGCAGCCAACGCCGCATTACCCAAGTCTGTCTGCTCCAGTTTCCGGCCCTCCTCCATCTGCCGCGCAAGATTGGTGGCCGTGAACTGTGTGGCAGATGCAAGCCCTGCCGCACCAAGACCCAGCAAAGTCGCCGTAGGCCCTGTAACAGGAAGCGTTGCTGCGGCTCCCGCCGCAGCGACAGGTGCGGCCATATACGCTAAAGAGCCCCCAAGAGTCTCCTTAAACTTCTGCCAAGGAGACTCCGTCCAGCCTTCTTGCGTAGGCGCAAAGATCTCTGCGGAGCGTTTGCGGGACTCCTCGAAAGCCTTTTGTGCTGCGGCCTCATCCATGAGACCCAGCTTCCCCGCCAACGCCTGCGCGCTACCGCCTAGTTCTACTGCTCCCGCACGTGTCGCCGCAAGAAAACCCCCTTCTGGTTTTGCGGCGGGCATCTCCATACCCAACTGCTGGCGAATGATGCGCGCAGCCTCTTCTTTAGGTACGGAATCAGGAAAGTTGACTACGTCACCGTTCGGCAGGTTTACGGAGTAGGTCATGCGAGGCTCTCGTTACTTTGCGCTGGGAACAAGCTTGCCGGTAGTAAGGTCAAAATCGTACTCTTTCGGCTCTGTTGCACCACTACCTGTTTCCAACTCAAGCAGCGCGTTCATTCGTCTGCGAAGCTTGGCGGCTTGTTGCTCCGCCGCGCGGCGTTCTGCCTCAGGTCTTGCGAGGTCTTTTGCTCTGTCTTCCAACGCCGTTATCTGCGCCTGCAAAGCAAGGCGTTGTTGGGTACGGAGGGAGTTGTCGCTACTGGTTGTCTTGCCCGCAGCTATCATTGCGGCATCAGCCCGCTTTGACTCTGCATCTGCAAGTTGTTGCTGTCGTATTTGCTCGATTGTCGCTTTCTGGAAGTCGCGCTGCGCCTGCGCGACAGCCAGCGCCGCAGCGGTCTTGAGCCTGTTGTCGTTCGTCCGGTCCGCCAGCGCCTGCTCTTGCATGGCGATCTGGAGGTTCGCTGCTGCGTCCTCCAGCGTCATGACCTCCTTCATGCCTTCGCGGCGAGCGCGGCGCGCCTCGGTCTCCGACCCCACCAACTCGGACAGCGCAGCAGACAGGCCCTTGCTCAGGCGCGGGCTGCTGCTCAGGCCCTTGGCAATGGCCGCGAAGGCGCGCATGCGCCGATCCTCCGGGCTCTCCTCCAGAACGGCCCCGTAACGCTTTGCAGCGGCCTGCTGCCGCTCAAGCTGCGCCTTCCGCGCCGCCTCCAGCGCCTTGCGCTCCTCCAGAATCTCTGGAGGGATGACGCCGGTTGCGTTGATGGCGCTAATCAGCTTGTTGATGTCGAACGCCGGTACCTGGGACTGCCGCTGCCGCTGCGTGGCAGCGGGAGGGGGTGTTTTACCTGCACCTGCAAGCGCGTCTGCACCTGCACGCAACCCGGCATCTGGAGGCGGCGGGGCTTCTTCAAGCGGTGCTGCCGCTTGCCCGCGTCGGCCAGAGACCTGCGCTGTGCGACGCTGCGCTGCCGGAGAAACAGCCGGTGTGGTGCTGGGCGTAGGTTGCTGCGTCGCCTGTGCGGCAGCAGGAAGTCCTCTCGAACTTCCTTGAATAAGGGCGTCCACTATCGGCAGCCGTTCACTGGCAGGCGTCGAAAGATAGTCGGTTATTCCGCGATAGGCTCTGCGAAGCAGGCGATTGGCTACTTCATCAGCCTCTGCTGCCTCACGCTTTTTGCGCGCCTCATATTGTTCTCGGGACTCGCCGCGCTCAGGCCCCTCCCGAGGCTTGTAGATGGGCACGCCGTCCACGGGAAACAGCGTTTCTGCGCGCGGTGCGCCGCCAAACTGAAACCCTTGCACGCGCATCTCCCCACCACCGGCGGCACGCACCGCCATGACGTTGTCGGCCACGGTCCCTTGCTGCCCTGCAACCTGTTGCTGCGCCATCATGTCTTGGTACGCTTTTCGCGTCTGCGCGTCTCTGATCTGCTTGTCCCGCGCTGCGATGACGGCGTACGCAGGCACCTCCTTCGGCGGGTCGCGGTACAGCGCTTGCAGTTGCTCGAACGGCAGGCGCGCCAGCGCGTCGACGTGGCTAGGCACGGCATTGGGCGCAGCCTGTGACGGCTGGGGCAGCACACCGGCCATGTTGGGCGCAGCTTGCCCTGGCATCAGGGCGGAGAGTCCGGCGTTCATCATGTTCATTGCCTAGCGAAGTAGTCCATCAGGCCGTAGGCGGTCATTCCGCTGGCGAGCCCTGCGCCAACCGCAGACTGCCCTTGCGTGCCCGGGCTATAGGGCGCTGCGCGCAACGGGTACTGGAGATTGCCCAGCAACGACGACATGTACGTCGCCGCCTCCCGGGGCGCAGCCCGCGATTCCTCGAACTGCTTGTAGCCGAAGTCCAGCGGCTCTTGCGCGATCCGGCGTTGCTCTTTGCCTGCGGCCAGTTGATCCGCAAGCGACTTGAGCCCGTACTCGGCACCGAACTGCTTCGACTCCTCGCCGTACTTCTGCGCGTTGAGGTCAAGCCCTGCCTCAGCAAGCCGCTGCGCCATCGCCCGGTCGTAAGCGGACTGCAAGCCCTTGGAGCGAATGTCCCCGATCTGCGTGCCCAGGTTGCGCTGGCGCTCGGCCTCCATGATGGCCTGCCTGCTGCCGCCGTAGGCCCCTGCACGGGCGAGCCGTCCCTGCTCCGCTTGGCGTCCAATGTCCGCTTCGCGTCGGGCTTCCCGAGCCTCGATGTCGGTCACCGCCGACATGTACGGCGACATGTAGTCCTGCACAGAGCCCACCGGCCCCAGGCCGGTGTTGAACTGCGTCGGGGCGTAGTCTTTGAGCGCACCAAGGCCCGCAAAGGCCTCAGACTCCAGCGGCGAGTACCCTGCACCGTACTGACCCGTGGTAGGGTCCATCTGGCCGAACGCGAAGCGCTGACCGGTGAACGGGATGTACGGCATGTTCGCCGCTTCCCACCCCTTGCCCAGCATGCCGTAGACGTACGGCGCGAAGTTGGGGCTCAGTGTCGACTGCGACGGATCGATGTCAGTCGGTGTGGTGGTAGTGGTCGCGTCTGCCATCACGCTCTCCTCTCAAGGGCACTCATCAGCCCGTACATGCGCTTGGGCCCGCCTGCGGCCTGCACTGCGCGGCGGGGGACGTAGGCTTCACCGTTTGACACCCGGGCCGGAGTCTGTCCTCTGGGCCCACTGATTGTCGCTGGGATGCTGTCACTTGTGCCAGTCCCCGGACCACGAATCATGCGTGCTTGAGGCAGCGCTGCTGCCAGACCCCGAGGACCGCCAGCCCCCTTGACGGCCCGTTCAGTGAGAACGAAGCCACCATCTTCCATGCGGACGGGGCCACCTTGGGCGTATGCGCGGACTTCACCGCCTGTTTTCCACTCAGGCGAATAAAACCCATCTTCATCTTGCGTGCCGCCGTAGCCACCCGCCTCAGTAAGGCCGCTAGGATCAAAACCAAGCGAGCGCTCGTACTCGTCATACCCGCGTGTGCCTATTTGTCCGACAGGAGTACCCTGCCTACTTTCAACAGGCGTAGCCGCTATTTCATCTGGGGTTTTCTCTTTGCCCAGCGCATTTGCAAGCATGCCGAGTGCAATTTGACCTGCATGCGCGATGCCTCGGCCAGCGAGTCCTGTTGGACCATAACTACCCATTGCCACTATATCGGTCAGAACGTCGTTGATCTGCTGGTTGTACGTACCCACTTTGTCGTTGGTAGGCGGCGTGTACTCATACCCGTAGTCGTCAATTGTCGCCTTCGTCGGCTGTGTGGCACGCGGCGCCTCCGGCTTGGGCGCGACCGGCGCAAGGTTCAGCTCCGGGATGTCGAAGGCCAGCAGCGGACCGTAGGGCCCTTGGGCGATGCCGTAGAGCAAAGCCTTGCGCGCCTCTTCTTCGTCTGCCGCGCCGCCGTTGGCGAGCCCCATGACGTCGGTGTAACGCCCCAAGTTCTTGACCGCTTGCAAGCGGCGCGGCCCGGGCATGGCGTAACTCACACCCCCGCCCGTAGGCGGACGGTCGCGCTCCCGGTCGTTGGCACCGGCAAGTGCCGCGAGGATGCTCACCAGTCCCTTGGGCGAACCGGCAAAGTCAAAGATGGAGTCCAAAATACCCATGATCAGTCCTCACGGTGGAAGGGGTGGCCTCGGCTCAGGGAGCGGGGCAATGAAGTTTACAGTCAGCACTGACGATGCGCCAGCGGGATAGGGTGATGTGGCGGGTGGGGCTTCGAGATTGATCTGGTTGTAGTCGGTATTCACCGACATCTTCAACTCGATGTACTCACCAGCGGCAAGGTCGATGTCGAAGTTCCATGTCATTTCAGCGTAGTGCCCGTTGTCTTTGACTGTGGTGATCCGCGTAGAGTACGAGATGTCTGTGCCGTTACGTGCAATCCACAACGCTACTGACTTAGCGTTGCCGCTAGAACTCGACAACTGACCGGTGTACTGGAAGTTGTAAACGCCGCTGACGAGGACTTCGATCTGCGACGCACTGCCGCTCTTAAGCTGAACCGCGTTGCTCAGATACGTCTGATCAAACTCAATAGGTTCCGCAGTGTTGTCCGCAGGAAAGGCTTGATTTTGAGTGTTGAAGAACAGCCCATTGGGGCAGTCGATGAACTGTCCGCCGTTCGGCCCCAGCACCTTGTCGAAGATGTTCTGAAGCTGGTTGAAGAACAACCGCAGGACGTTGTTGTGCGCGTCGTGGTACGGGCGTGAGTACTCCGGCGTCGACATCGGCAACGCCGGGTTGTTGGGCTTGTTGAGGAAGCTCAACTCTTGCGCCCGCTAGGCCGCACGTCCATGCGCGGCGTACCCAGTTGCCACTGCACACCCAACGCGGTCGACGTAACGCGGAGGGCCATCTGCCTGCCCCGCACGCGGATGTACAGGTTGCCGTCCGAAGGCGTGACTGTTCCCGAGAAACGCTCGATGCCGTTGTCCGCGTCGCGCTGCACGGTTGCCTCGTTGGTCAGTGCCACCGACATGTTGGCCGCAGGGCCGACGTTGTCCACGCCCCGGGTATACCCTGAGCCTGAGTTCTGGAGCGGCAGCAGCGCCATCGTGAGCGACTGGTTGGCCACCGTTGCCGTGGAGCCTGTAAACGTCACATCCGGCAGCATCCGGCGCACGAACCCGAAGTTGTGCCCGTCGTCAATGTCGAACTCCGACGAGAGGATGTAGGACTCAATGGGCGCAGGGGATGTGGTGGACGCATCGTCGCACCCTGTCTCGTGGTTGAGCAGGCGGCGGTTGTAGTCCGCAGCGATGGGCAGGCTGGAGATGACGCTGGCGTCGATCCACGCGGTGCGCCCCATAGAGCCGTAATACCAGAGCCTCTCGGCGTAGTTGTAGACCGCGTAACGGTCGATCACCGTGGAGTTTGCGGAGCAGTAGAACCACCACACCTCGCTGAACTGCTCTACGGTAGAGGCGAAGACCTGAAGCCGCTGATCGGAATTGAAGTCATCGAAGATGAACTTGCGGATGTCGCAGTTGAGCGTTTGCACCCGCCCGTCGAAGGCGTAGAACTTCTCGTCGCCCATCCAGTAGGTGACGCCTGCCGCCACTGCCCATGCTCGGTCGCTGACGATGGTGACGTTGTCCGCGAGAATTTGCGAGCCCCACACGATAGGCGGGCCGAGGTACTGGAGCGAGTACATCGCGATGTCTGTCCAGACGAGGATCTCCTGCCGGGTCTGCGCCACGGCGCGAATCTCAGAACCCCGGGACAGCGTCAAGTCGCCCGCCTGCGTGGTGGCAGACGGCTCCCAGTTGAGGTAGTTCTCCTGATCCGACCAGCGGATCAGCATCGGGTCGAGGTCAGCGGCGGTGGAAGTACCCCACGGGTTGGTACCGAACACCAGCACGATACGCGAGGCATCGGAGACCATGCGGTAGTTGGCCACGACCGGCACGTTGGCAGAAGCACCCGGCGCGGTAGCGATGTTGATCCCCCGCGTGGCGAATCCCGCTGATGCGTCCCAGTAGTAGATCCCCCCGCCCTTCGGGCCGTAGATCAAGTCCTCACCGAAGTTGTACGCGTTCCACAGACCGATCTGCGTGGGTACAAAAGGTGTCAGACTGCCGCCCCAGACTCCGCTACCCCAAGTGCCGCCGCCCCAGCCAGAGCCAACGCCTGGAGCAGGATACTGAATGGCCGTACCTACGTTGACCTGATACGCCGCGACAACTGCTGCACCGCCACCAGGACTCCCCGCCAACGCAAGCGCATTTGGTACGACGGGCAGTTCAATCGTGTATGTATCTGCATCAACAACCGTGACTTGGTACTCTTGGTTCAGTACCGCCGCCGTAACGTTTGTACCAGCAGTGCCAATATCAGTCGCACCGCTAAAAGTTACAAAGTCGCCCGTCAGGCAACCGTGAGCCGTATCCGTAACCGTACAGGTGGTGGACGCGATCAGTGCAAACGGGTCAGCGTTAATCGTAGACGACGCGCGAATCGGCGTAATGTCGTAGTACGCGCCGTAGTAGACGTAGTACTTGAGTTCAGTACCTAGCCCAAGGTAGATGTCCCAAGGCCAGAGGCTGCGGGCGTAACCAAGGAACTGGTCGTTGTTGATCTGCTGCCAGCCGCCGATCTTCTCGGGTTGCCCCGAGCGGAAACGCACCTTGTCGCACTCGTACCATCCGCCTTCTGCGGAGTAGCGCGTGTTCTCCCGGAAGATCCCGGGCTTGAGGCGGAGTGCTTTCAGCGGCATGGCAGGCTCAGCTCAGCGACGCTTGTCCCACACCGACCAGCCGATACCCGCAAGGGTAGCCACAGAGCCGACCACGGCGTTGACGGCATCGCCGTCCAGGCCCCAAGAGACGAAGAAACCGCCGCCCACGGCGGTCAGGATGTGTCGCACGAGCGACGCTACGATAGTTGCGTTCATAGAACCTCCGGTTTACGGAACACACGCGCTGGCACTTTGGTGAAATCCCCGTCCAGCCACGCAATTTGAACAGAGTCTCCTGTCAGAAGCCAGCACCCTGGCACGCGCACCGGGCCTTGGAGGAACACCGCCCACCGCGCACTCCCCACACAGGGGCCTGCCTCGACATACAACTCAACCCGCGCATCACCCTCACGATACTCGGCCACAGGGACCGGGACTGCGGTAAGCAGCAACGCGACGGCAAGAGCGGTCATAGCGTCCTCACATGGTCAGGACGTCACAGCAGCGACGGGTCCACCCGCGACCGAAGTCGTCAAAGGTGCCGAGATTGGTCATGAAGCGCAGGCGCTGCGCCACGAGGCGGGCGCGGAGCGCATCGGGGTTGGCTTGGTTGGCCGCAGACAGGGTCTGGGGCCCGATGACACCGTCGTCCGTCACGCCAAGGGCCCGCTGTAGCCAGCGCACAGACTGCGCGGGGCCTGAGTTCACCGCAGCGTCGAAGACGGCGTAGCGGATCGCAGGGGGCAGTTGCTCGGCACGGATAGCGTTCCAGTAGTCCTCGCGGTAGATGCGCTTGGCCAGATCGAGCGGCAACTCGCGCATGTCGCCCCGGTAGCCCACCCTGCGCGCAACAGCCTCGGTGATGCCGTAACGGGTCTTGCCGCCCGGGTCAGCGGCGTGGTCAGAGAAGCCGCCCTCATGCTTGAGGAGAACGTCGAATGCTGCGTCGAAGTTCATGGGTTACTCGTACATGATGTTGATGGTACCAGCGGCGAATGAGTCACCGTTTGCAGAAATACGAAGGCGGTCAAGTGTCCCTGAAAGGGACTTTGTCCCTCCGGTAAAAGACACAGACGTACTGCCGGTGGAACCGTACACACCTGTACCAACCCATGTGTTTACTACGGGGTCGACCAACGTCAAAACAAACTGGCCAGAATAACTTACCGCAGAGCTGTAATACCGCACCTCAAACGCATCGCCGCCGTAATTAGAAGTGCCCACTCCAGATATCATGTTCCCTTGAGAACCCAAATATCCCGATGTTTCGATACCCCCAGAATCACCAAGCTGAATGTCAATAAGATTGCTTCCGCTGGTACTCAGGCTTGCAAACATCACGGTGATGCGTTTAACCCAAGCGGGTATGCTCGTATAGTCAATCGCAGTTGTACCCGGTGCAAAAGGACCGGAACTAGCAGTGCGTAGCACCAACGCACCCTTGCGCAGCGCATCGGGCGTGATCGCCCGCGTGGTGTCGGTCCCAGCCTGCACCTCGGCATCGGTGGCCAGCTCGACAAGGCCTTCAGCCGACGTCGTCGCGGAGGCGAGCGTGCCGCTCACCCAGTTCCCCGCACCGTCCGAGCGCAGCACGTTACCGTTTGCACCGGGGTCAGAGAGGCCTGTTCCGCCATTGGCAGGTGGCAGCACATCGGTCACGTCCGTCGTCAGGTCGACCTGCTCCCACGCAGGCGCGGTGCCGGTACCCTTGGAGCGTAGCACGCTGCCCTCGGCCACTGCGGCGAGCTTGGCCAGCGAGGTCGTCGTATCCGCATACAGCAGGTCACCCACAGCGTAGCTGCTCTGCCCAGTACCCCCTGAGGTCGCAGCAAGGGCGGTATCGAGCGTCAGCGACCCGAGATGGTCAAAGGCGTACAGGATGTCTGTGCCGTCGCTGTACAACGGCACCTTCTTGCCCTGCGGGATCAAGACACCTGCGGCGGCCTCGAAAGACAGCGTATATGCGCCAGAGGTGTCGTTGTGGACAAAGTACAGTTTACTGTTGGTAGGAACCGTAACGGTACGGTTTGCGGGAAGCGTTCCCTCCACAACAATGAACATATTGCGGGCATCGTTGGTACCCTGCGCACCATCGTTGATGGTCATCGCGATATTACCAGCAGTAACATCGACATTTTCTACGCCAGAAACCGCCACGTCGACCAGCGCAGTGAGGCTGTTGTTGACAAGCGTACCCCAGCCCGTCGTAGTCAAGTCGGGCTGCACCAGTTTCAGGTTCGTGGTGTACGTAGTTGGCATGATGACCTCAAGTTTGGATCTCGACCCAGTCCGGGCCCTGCGCATCGTTGATCTGCACCCACCCCGGGGACGGCGCCATTACCACATTCTGCCAGTTCGCGCTCTGGGTGTCATCTATCGGATTCCAGAGATAGCCCCCAACGACAACGTCGGTGATCGCGCCGGTCTCGCTGAGCGAGACGTTGAAGGTCGAACCGGCCACGGCAGGGGCGTCCTGGCCGACCACCGAGGCGCTGAAGCTCGCGTTGAAGGTCGACGCTGCGACGGCAGGGGTGTCAAGCCCTGAAGCTGTCTCGCTGATTGAAGAGACAAAGATGACGAGCGCGGAGGTAGCGTCGGTGCCCGTTGCAAGCTCGGCTACAGCCGTGGCAAACACCATCTGCGCGGCCAGCGCATCAGCGGCTGTGGCCGTGTCGGAGAAGGCTGCGTCGAAGGTAAGGACAGCGCTGAAGGCGTCTGCGCCCGTGGCTGTGTCGGAGAAAACTGCACCGAGCGCAGCAGTGACACTGAAGGCGTCTGCGCCCGTGGCTGTGTCGGAGAAAACTGCACCGAGCGCAGCGACTGCGCTGAACGCATCAGCGCCCGTGGCGGTATCAGCCAACGAAACGTTGAAGGTCCCCGTTGAGGAGACCGCGTCTGCTCCCGTGGCCGTGTCGGAGAAGGCTGCGCCGAAGGTCGAGGCCGCGACGGCAACGGTGTCGGCACCGGTGGCTGTGTCGGAGAAGGAGACGTTGAAGACGGGCGCGGCGGAGACTGTGTCTGCACCACTGGCTGTGTCGGAGAACGAGACGTCGAAGACGAACGAGGCGGAGACTGCGTCCGAACCAGTAGCGGTGTCAGAGAACGAGACGTTGAACGTCGTACCGCCCGCAGCCTCAAACAGCCAGCCCAGCGAGCCGTTGTTGGTCGAGTTGGCCCCGGCGTACCACGTGGCGTTCAGATCGTAGGCGCGGATACCCGTGATCGTCAGGTAGTCAGGCGTGGTCACCATGCCCGAGGTCAGCACCAGCGTCGCGGGGGAGGACGCAGACGCCCCCGTCAGCGTCAACACATTGCCAGCAGCACCCGTGGCAGTGAAGCTGCCAACACGCTGTGTCGTCGTGCTAAAGGCGATGGTGGTGGCGCCAGTGGCGCTGTAGGTGTTGGTGATGTTGGCGAAGGTGTTGTTGCCACTGATGGTCAGCGTGCCTGCACCGCCTTGGTCTAGGGTGATGCCGGAGTAATCGATGCCACCGCCTACGAAGGTTTTTGATGATATGGAGGTGAGGCTGATGGTGCCGGTGCCGGTGACGGTGAGGTTTGAACCGATATAGTTAAAGCATGAACCACTTGCCCCAAGCACAAGAGATTGGGTGCCTATAGCCAGCGTTTTTGTGGCAGCGCCTGCAAAAGCATAAGCAGAGCCGGTATAAGTATAATTGTTTAAATCCAATGTACCCGACGTAATCGCAGAATTGCCTATAGAATTTGATGTC
>Ga0129333_10003390_pt1 | contig 14901 bp, 16 predicted proteins | sample CPB6_08_DNA_FD_94474 | JGI IMG/M metagenome (GOLD analysis project Ga0129333, IMG submission 94474) | Freshwater to marine salinity gradient microbial communities from Chesapeake Bay, USA - CPBay_Sum_0.6_0.8_DNA | ecosystem: Environmental > Aquatic > Marine > Coastal | place: USA: Chesapeake...
ACCTAGAGCAACGGGTAGCGATCTGTTACCGAGCCTGGGAGAATAAAGAAAATACCTAAAAAACGAGATGAAAAATGGAAGTATTTAAATATATAGCCTATATAGGACTGTTGACTATAGTAATTACCCTATTAGTAGCCGTTTTAGACACTATTAGCCAGACGTGGAAACTGAGAGACAATGACAACGAGGACGGAGACTATGAGTAAATTATATATAGAAATACCACAGCCAGAGGTTGACGGCCTAAAAACTTATAAGGTATTAGCAACTTTTGACGGGCCTAATAATCTCGGCCTGTGCTCTGTGCTGTGCACGGCTGAAATATTACCCCTGGTTAGGTACAACTGGGGACAGGGAAACTTAGACCATTGGATAAATACCGAGGCTTATTACTGGGAACCGATAGGTATAATAGAATATAAGACACCTAACACCCATACTATAGAGTTTAAGTTAAAATATCCGGTAATAAATAACAGCGACTACCCAACGCTAGGGGTTAATTAGTCTAAAATTAGACAAGTCAATGAGCGACAAGACCGAAATAGGACAAATAAACCCCGAGGGTAAAGGCTATTATATAGTAATTATACCCGAAATAACGAGAAATAGGGAATACTACCCGCTATACATAGGGCCTATAGACAGTTATGGCAATATGTTAGAACTAAGCAAGACTAAAAGAGAAGAGCACTATATAATCTATTGGGACGGAATAAGACAGTATATAATTCAACACTAAACAAATGTTAAAAAAAAGGCAAAAGGGCACGGAGACTAATTTAGACGCGGCCTCGGAAGTAAAAAACGTCGAACCTATACTACTACCCGACGACATAACAGCCGAGGACATAGAGAGAGTACAAGCCGAAATAGACGCGCCCGACCCGCGCGACTATAGCGCTGAGTGTAAGGCTATATTACACGGGTCTAAAATTAAGGATCCGTATAAACGGGCTATGTTACGCGCCCTGGAGAAAAATTTAGGCATAGTTACCGAGTCTCTGAGACGTACCGGCACCTCCAGAAACCAACACCTCTTCTGGTTAGAAAACGACCCCGACTATGCAGAGGCTTACCGGTCAATAGAGGAGATCGCGTTAGACTTTGCAGAGGGACACCTACATAAGTTAATAAAAGAGGGTAGCCCCGCCGCTACTATTTTTTATTTAAAGACTAAAGGTAAAAAGCGGGGTTACATTGAGCGGCACGAATTAAGCGGCCCAGATAATCAACCTATTATACAGATCATAGGGAATATATAAATATAATTAGTTTTTAAATAAATGGCTATAACTATAACTATACCGAAAAATAACGCGGCTATAACCCTGCAACAGTTTGTCTCATACCAGAGCGGACGTAATGAAGTGGAGCGCGTAATGGCTGCAACGGGTCAAAGTAGGCGGGTAGTGGAGGGTTTTAAAATGTCTACCCTCACCGAGTTAATAAATACTTTCGACAACGCTATAAAAGTAGGGGTACCCATGCACCAACAAACGGTAGTAATTAACGGGGTGCGCCTGGGCTTTATACCGGATCTAAACGACCTTACACTAAGAGAACATATAGACCTAGATAGTTACGCCCAGGAGATATGGAAAAAAGACACTAACGACTATACTAACCTACCTAAACTAATGGCTATATTATTTAGGCCGGTCACGGATATATTTGGTAAGTATTACCGTATAGAGCCCTACGATAGCGACCGCGTTAAGTATTACTTAGACGTGGTTAACTTATTAACTATGGATAAAGTTAACGGCGCCCTGGTTTTTTTTTCGACTACTGTAAGCGAGTTAGGGCAAAGTGGAGCCGAGTGTTTAACGGAAGTGTTGACGACGACGGAGACGGAGAATTTAACACAGCCCAGGGCTTAGCGCGCTATGGCTGGTTACATGTAGTAGAGAGTTTGGCAGAGAGAGACATAACTAAATTTAAGGCGGTGTTAGATAGTCCCGCGGCTGAGGTGTTTACTCACCTAACCTACATGGCAGACTATACAGCACTACAGAAACAACTAATAAGACAGGCTAATAATGGTTAACGAGGTTAGTTATAATATAGTAATAGAGAGGCTAAAGGCTTTCGCTAGTGGACACTTACTAATAAAACAGTTTACCCACGGCGACCCCGCTAATATATTCCCTAATTTAGAGGAGAGCGACTACCCACTAATGCACGTAACACCTACCCAGGTAGCCTGGGCAACGGGTGAACGCTCCTATAGTTTTACTATTATATTCGCTGACATACCCCGCGACAAAGAAACGGCGGCAGAATACCAACGCGAAATAGTTAGCGACTGTTTACGGCTTGCTGAGGATCTATTAGCCGAGGTTAAAAACGGCGGGGTAATCTTTGGTGATGAGGTTACTTTAGACACGGGCGCAAGTGCTACCCCGTTTATGGCTGAGTATACCCATACCCTAACCGGTATACAGTTAACTATAGGGTTAACTTTCCCTTACAAATGGTCGGCCTGTGATATACCCGCCAACTGGGCCCCGGGCGGTAGTGGCTCTGGAGGTAGTGGCGGCGGCTTTGGGTTAGTGCTGAAAGTGAACAGCGTTAATAATGTCCTACAGAATTTATTAAATATAGTAGACGGGACTAATACAACGGTTACCGACTTAGGAGACGGACGCGTAAGGATAGACGCGGTAGGAGGTGCGGCGGCGGCGTGGGGTTCTATTAGTGGGACGCTATCTAACCAGGTGGATCTACAGAACGCGTTAGACTTAAAAGCGGATATAACGAGTTTAGCACCGGTAGCGTTTAGCGGAGATTATAACGACTTAATAAATACCCCAGGCGCTCCGAGTTTACAGGACGTAACCGACGTAGGAAACTCTACTACTAATAATATACTGTTAGGCCCGAGCGCGTCTATTATATTAGACAACGGGGCGAAAATGGGAGAGGGTACTACGGACGCGGGGCTAGGAGGGTTAGGGGGTATAGCCTTAAAATGTAGTATAGATTACGAGTTAAAATGGGACGCGGGCCGTTTATTTGTTTTAGAACAGGACGGGTTTACTATTAGGGAGGTTAGAAATAACTTTGCTTTCGCGCCAACGGTTAACGACGACGCTAGCAAAGGCTTTGTAATAGGTAGTAAATGGGTTTTAGATAACGGGGTTATTTATAACTGTAGTAACGCGACTAATGGGGCGGCCGTTTGGGCTATACAACCTATAGGCGCTTTAAATGATTTAAGCGACGTAAACACGGCGGGACAGGCAGCGGACGATATTTTAACTTACGACGGCCTACAATGGGAGCCTATTACACCCAAAAACTTTGCCGCAAAAGTTAGTATACAAGACGTAAACGACGTAGATATAATACTACCACTCAATAACGGACAAGTTTTAACGTGGAATAGTACGACTTCACAATGGCAAAACACAAACCCGTCTAATTCACCAACTGGCGCGGCAGGTGGCGATCTATCCGGTACTTACCCGAACCCAGAAGTTCACAAGGTACATGGAGTTGATATGCAAAGCGGCACTCCAACAAGCGGAGACGTTTGGGTTTATGGCGGTTCTCCTGCAAAGTGGCAACATCAAATGTTACACGCGTCGCAAGTTGATAATGATAGTGCGGTAACGGGTAGTAGGGTAGACGACGCGTTAGATCATTTGGACAGCACTAAACAGGCCACGTTAGTTAGCGGTACTAATATTAAGACTGTCAATAGTAACTCTCTTTTAGGATCCGGTAATGTAAGCGTAGGAACCGTTACGAGCGTAAGCGGTACGGGTACAACAGCGGGCCTCTCATTAAGTGGGACAGTAACGGGCAGCGGGTCGATAACTTTAGGCGGGACTTTGAGTACACCGGTAAACACTATTAACGACTCTACTACTGTGGGGCAAAGTTTAGTAACACTTACCAACCCCTCGGCAATTCGTTACATACGAATAAACGCAAATAATACAGTAGCGGCTATAGACGCCGCGACTTTGGCGGACGAACTATACGCGCAAACAATTAATTTTTTCTCACCGACAAGCGACACCACTACTACTACTACGACAGCGACTAATATAACTGGTTTATCAAACCTTACACCGTTTCCAGTAAATAATAAATGGTATGTAATTAAATTAGTTTTAGGAGTAGGTTGTAACAATACAGGCGGTTTAAAATTTGCCTTTACGTGGACTGGTGGTTCAATTTCAAATTTTGGCGGTAATTTAATTGGTTGGAGCAATTTGAATAGCGGTCAATTTATGCAAAAAACGGCTTTTACTAGTGGAACGCTTACGCCTACAGCAACTGCCTTAAATACGGCTAATAATTCAGTCGGTTCTATAGTAGTCGATGCAAAAATATTTGTCACTACAGCACCAACGGCTTTTTCAGTTCAATTTGCTTCTGGTACGGCTGGTCAGACTTCAACCATTTACAATGACACTACATTTTTACAAGTTCAAAGAGTAAGTTAAAAAAATGAAAAATATACAACCGATAAAAATTTGGACTAACGGCGCTATAGTAGAGGCCGTTATCCTGGATGCCTATTTAACATACGACGACCTTAAAACTAAGGCGGTATTTTATTACAGCATATTAGGGTCTAGCCTAATTACTTTGGCCGAGGGTAAGGTAGAAATGTTAGGAGACGATTATAGCAACTGGGACGATAGTAACGACGGAGCCTATAACTATATAGCGGGTAAATTAAATATAATTATAACCGGCGAATACGTAGGCCCTGTAATAGATCCTTTAGTAAATGGCACAGAATAGCCCTATACGACAAGTATTAACGGACTTTGCCGAGGAGGTTATATACGGGGCACGTATTAACCTAGAGGCTAAGCGCCGTATACGCGGGCGAATGACTAACAGGGTCGCTACGGGTAAATTACGCGACGACCTTAAATATCAGTTTTGGAAACGGGGTAAAATGGATATGCTAATTTTTACCACTAAAACTAAGTCTACCCGTAACTATGCAGACGTAATAGAGAAAGGCCGCCGACCCTACCCAGACACGCCCACTAGTTGGCCGCCGTGGGAACCTATACGCGCCTGGATGAAAGTAAGAGGGTTTAAGTTACGCAAAATTTACAAGGTAGAAAAAAGTAAGCGCGGGCAATTTGCTAAACAAAAGGAGAAGACAGAGGAGCAATGGGAGAAACTAGCAAAGAGAGTAGCGCGCTCTATAGGTATTAAAGGGATCGAGGGAATTAAGTATATGAAGAGTGCGGTAGACTCAGTTAAACCCGACTATAAAAATAAATTTCCCGAGGCTATTAAGGCTACTATACAATTAAGACTAAAGGCTAATAAATATATAAAATGATTACGCTAGAGCAACAGCCATACTTGCACAGCGCCCGCGGGCAAAAATTAATATACAGAGCGTCTAGCACCGAGTTAGCGGAGCCTGGATTTAAATATATAGTAAGGGTATTAGACGTTTTTAAAAATAGGAACTATGATTTTTTATATGATCCTACCCCATTTGACGAAAAATTATATTTCGATTTAAACCCTTTGGTAAATTTACGGAACTGGGAGAATGAGAGCGGTAAGTATATAGTACCTCATTATACCCCTTTCGATCAATTTACAGAAGAGCCTGAGGGTTACGGGTATAGTCGGTACGATGTACAAATAGGGGAGGGTTGGTTAATAAATGGAATATTTACCGAGAACCCTTACGAACAATACCAACCTGTAGACGCCGACCAGATATATGTATATAACTCTTATTTACAGCCTTTTTATGGATTTAGACCAGACCCCGACGGCTTAAATAATTTAGCGACTACTTATAGTCTACAGGATAACCAGACCTACTGTTGGAGTGATAGATACGAGAATGTGCACAAATGGGACATTTTCGATATTTCGCAATATGTAAGCCCAGATAATATATTTATTCCGGCCTATGACAGCGACTGGGGCGCTATAGGGTTAGCGGGTTATAATGTAGGGCCGTTACAAAATAATTTAATTCGTAAAGGTCAAATTACCCTACACTATAACAATATAACGGCGTTTATACAATATACGCAAGATTTTATATATAGTAACGACGACTTTTACCCGTTTATTCATGTCGGTATATACCCGCAAAATTTAAAATTAGCGGGTAGTCCTATACCAGATCCTACCTCCTATGACTGGGACTTTTATAAAATAACTTTTTTAGACGCGCCTAACGACCCTATAAGTAGATCCTATGTTATTTATAACGCGGCAAAATACGGACAGCATGACTGTAAGAATGATATAATTAGAATAGCCTGGGTAAGTATGAGGGGCGGGTGGGACTATTTTAATTTTATTAAGCGCTCGGAGATCACTAACCAGGTCGACCGTAAACAGTTTACACGTAGACTAAATAATAGTAGTAGCGGTATTTTTTACCCTAATCAGAGGCAGACTATAGACCTTCTAAATTTAAATGAGAGAATATTAACGGTTACTAGCGACTGGATACAGGAGAACGAGTTTATATATTTAAAAAACTTATTTAATAGTAACCAGGTACATTGGTTAACTAAACCTACTGTTTACCCTCTTTATTCTAATAAAAACCAGAACCCAGAGCAAGCCCTACCGGTAAGTTTAATAGATACCTCTTTTATTGAGCAACGGGGCCGTAATGGTAAGTTAGTTAACGTAACACTGAAATTTAAGATTACCCAAAATTATTGGACATGAACGGAGAGGTAACTATATTAGTTAAAACTAACGACGCGCCGGTAGAGTATACGGCTACATTTGACCAATGCCCACAGGAGGGAGATATAGCGTGTGAAAGTTATAGACTGGTAATAGATACGGTAACGCTAAGCCCTCAGCCGGATAACCCAATAGCGGTTTGGGAGGCTTTGGCTAATAGTGGCGATACTGTAGAATTTTTTGATACTAACGACGTAAGTTTAGGAAGTCTTACTATAAATAATTTTAATGTATACCTATATTTTAACCCAAGTATAGATTGTACTAAAATAGCAGAAGACGCCTGTTATTTCAAATTTACAGTCGGAGAGGAAAGTAATAAAGTTTATTTAGATCTATACCCTAACGAGGTAATTAGCCAAAACTGGGAATTTACAGAGATTAGCACTTTTAGTGCTCGGGCTCCATTTAGTAGAGATTTTAGGGCACCTCTTACGGAGGTTAACGCTCAAATATTTAACGCCGTGCAAATACCCACGTATTCCGGCGTAGACTTTTATAATACTAAATTAAACGCCACTATATTAGTCGACGACGTGCCCGTAATTAGCGGGTTTATTAGACTCATACGGTCTGTATTACAGGCTGGGGTTAGAACGGATTTAGAGTTAAGTTTTTACGGTAACACTCCTAGCCTATTTACGTTAGTCGGACAAAAAAAACTAAGGGACATAGTAGACCTACCCACTTTAAATGTAACGGTTACTAAAAGCATAGTAAGAACCCCGCCGACCTCTTACGTTACCTATGCTATGATTGATCGGGGAAGTAATAATAGTTTAACTATAGAGAGATTAACTACAGAACGCCCGCCTGTTACAGCCTTTACCCCGTGTATAACGTGGGGTTGGTTATTAAGAAATATAATAAAAGACGCGGGCTATGAGTTAGACGCTACCGACTTATTAAGTGAGTTAGATACTGTCTGGATGCCGTGGCTAGGTAAAAGCCCATTTATACTAACTCAGAGCGTGGGGGGTTGTTTAATTATAAAACAAAGTACCGGCCTAATAACATTAACTGACTCTAATACAAAATTTACAAGCCCTAGTAACGGCTTTATAGCGGCTATAGATCCGTTAAGTTATTATAACTCTACTTTAGGTTGGGGGCCGTCTGGGGTAGATTTTTTAAGGGGAGTTTATGAGACTAGCGCCTGGGTTACTTTTGATTACCCATATAATACGGCTACTACTATTACTCTCTATTTATATACAGTATCGGTAAATCCTAACGTAGCCGACGACTATTACCAGGTAGCGTTTATAAACATTCCCGCGAATACTCCAGGCACTTATTATATAGGAGGTAATTTAACTCTAACTTTTACGGCCTCAGACGTGGGTAATATATTCCCTCAAAAATTAAATTTAGCGCTAACTAGTACGGCCGCGTATGGAGGTAGTAATACGGTGAATGTATACGCGGGCGACCCAGACCAACCCTTTATAGGTACCGGTTTTAGTGTTAACCAAGTATTGCCCACAGAGCGGAACTCATGGTATTTTGACTTTCCCGCTAACTCACCCGACGCTACCCAAGTACAATTTTTACAAGACGTAGTTAATATGTTTAATTGCGCTATTATACAGGATAGGCTAGTAGACACTAAAATAAAAATAGTACCTATGGTAAATTATTTAGGTACGGGTATAACGGACGACTGGGGAGACTATCTAGCCTACGATAAAGACATAGTAATAAAGTCTACGTCTGAATTTTTACGGAATAAATTAAATTATACCTATAGCGCGGGCGGAGATAGTAACAGTAAATATTTTATAGACAACGCTAGACATATATACGGAAACTATGAGGTAAGCGGTTACACGGCTAACCCGACAGACACCCCAAACGAGTTCGCCCAGGGATCGCTAGAAATTAAGTTAACTACTCAGTCTACGCCCTGTAGCGTATTCCCTGGCACTACTACTATTTTACCCAGGTTTATAGATAACTCCGACCCCGCCGAGTATGTAGAGCCTGGTATGAGAGCCCTTTATTTAGCCGATAGTTATAATGTAACGGAGGGCGGAGAATACTTGCCTATTAGACTATTAAACCATTACGACACGTTGCCCGCCGACGCGCCCGACAAAGATTTAAACTGGGCACCGGAGGCGCCTTTACATTTTATTTTAACTAACCCTGTAAATAATTTATTTAACCGTTACTGGAGAGGTTACCTAAACGAATTATATAGCCCACAGGGTAGGGTAATGGAGGCTTATTTTAATTTAAGTCTAGGTGATATAGTTAATTTTGATTTTAGTAATAAGTATTTTATAAACGACTCTTACTGGAGGGTATTAAAAATTTCGGACTATAAAATAGGATCCGGCGAATTAACAAAAGTAACGCTAATAAAAATACTTAATTTAAATTTATCGGACTGTAATTTAGAGGTAGATAGGAGCCTACCGGATGGCTCGTATACGTGGACATTTAACGGAGAGCCGGCTACAGGGACTTTGCCATGTTGCCAAAATGTAGGCGGTACATGGGACGCTATTACAGACAAATGTTACGGCCGTCCTAACAACGGTAGAACTAACGTAGGTATACAGATACCCCCTACAATATTTAGTAACGCCGGCTTACCAACTAACAGCGTAACTAAAACAGACAACTATAACGGAGCGTTTAATACTATATTTCAAGTGGCAGTAGGTAAGGATATAACCGATCTAGGAAGTAGTTATAGTGTAATAGTAGGCCGCGATATAGGAACGGATATAACACCGGATAGCGGTATAATAGGCCGTAACGCGTTAGTAAAAAATACGGGCTTTCACTTTGGCGGAGGTTACCGTGCGGGGGTTGGCAACCCTGGGACTATGCAAGCCGGAACTATTATTTTAAGTAATACCAACGTATTTACTTTTAACGGTGACCAGGTAGTATTAACTATAGGCAACGACTCTATAACTCATATAGATTTACCTAATGATACGCAATGGCTAGTAACTATAGATTTAATAGCGACGGATCTAACGGGGTTTTGGATATATAGTAAAACTTCAACAAGTTTTCTAGACGTGGCGGGAACCGGAGCGGCTACGCCCGTTAATATAATTACTACAGACGACGCGGGCGCGGGTGCTCTAAATATTTTACCGGTAATAGACGTAGTTAGTACACCTGGTCTATTTAAGATATGGGCACAAGTAAACACTATAGGAGCGTTTACCTATCCAACGCCCGCGCTACTAATAACAGCAACTGTAAACTATACACAAGCGAGGTAATGAATGATATAAGTATAACGCTAGCCCTCTTAAAAGCGGGGTTAAAAACTAAGAAAAAAAGTTTTTATCTACAGGGGTGGAGATTTGCCCTTTATAGGTTTTTAAAATACGCCTCCGTTATTGGTTTTTACGCTGCAGTATTATATTTAATTTTTGGGTAATGGCACAGGATAGCGAGTATTTAGTAAAATTTACCGTAGATAGTACGGGGGCAATGGCTCCTATAGAGGCTTTAGGCAATGAGTTAGACTCTATAAATACTAAACAGGAAAACGCGGTTAATTCGAGTAACAACCTTAAAAAGCAGATTAAGGAACTCAGCCGCGAACTTGCTAACGTAGACCCTAATAGTCAAAAGTACGTAGACCTCAGCCAGAAAATAGGTAAGTTAAAAGACCAGGTAGACGACGCGGCCCAAAGTATACGAGCCAACGCGGGTAACGCTGTAGAAAACTTAGCCGGTAACGCGGGGTTATTAGGACAGCGCCTAAGTAGTTTAGACTTTGGAGGTGCGGCTAGCGCTCTTAGTGGTTTGACTAGTAACGTAAAACAGTTAGATTTTAAGGCGCTGAGTGACGGCCTCGGCTCATTTGTTAAGGGTATCGGCGGTTTAGGTAAGGCTCTACTAACTAATCCTATATTTTTATTAGCGGCGGCGATCGGTGCGGCGGTTGCATACAGCGACGAACTACTAAGCCTGGTAGACGGTGTAAGTGCGGCAGACGAAAAGCAACTAAACGCGCAAAAGGAAAAAGCCACGTTAGCCAAAGAGCAAGTAGACGCTATAGGCGCGCAAGAGGAGATACTAAAACAGCAAGGAAAAAGTGAAAAGGAAATCACACAGTTAAAACTACAGGCGTTAGATACTGCAATAGCAGAGCAAGAGGTAACCCTACAGACTCAAAAAAACCAGTTAGTAGCCCAGACCGAGGCGGCTAAAAGGAATAAGGAATTTTTAGTAGGCATATTAAATTTTTTAACGGCTCCTGTTAGATTACTATTAGGGGTAGTAAATAAAATATTAGACGGCGCTAACGCTATCGGTGCTATTAGTGATGAAACGCGAAATAATATAGGAGATCTAACCAGGTTTATAGACCAGGCTAACGAGTCTGTAGCGGGTTTACTATTCGATCCAGAGGCCGTCCAAAAGGAGGGACAAGCGGCACTAAAGGAAAGTGAGAAACAGTTAACGGCCCTAAAAAATACTAAGGCGGGTATAGAAAATAAAATAAACGCCGACAGCACTAAGGCCGCGACTGACAGGGCTAATAAGATTAAGGAGACAGAGGATAAGTTAAACGCCGAGTTAGCGAAATTAGCAGAGGAGCGGAGGCTAAAGGCGCTGAGTGAGCAAGACAAAGAGTTAGACCAGACAAACGCTAAGTTTGACGCTATGTTAAAAGAGGCGGCTAATAATACCGACCTCTTAGCCCAGATAGAAACGGAGCGCGGTATAGCCATAAACGCTATAAATGATAAATACGCTAAGGAAAAATTAGAGATCCAACGTAAGGCCAACGCTGAGAGTTTAAAAATACAGCAAGCCAACGCGTTAGAGTTAATTAGCAGAGATGAGGCTATAGCCGAGGAGTTACGGACGCAAAAACTGAGCGCTAAAGACAAAGAGTTAGACGCGCTGCAGGAAAAATATTTTGAGGATCAAAACACCTTTGCCGGAAACTCGGAGGCACTAAACCAACTAGAGGAACTATATAGGTTAAAACGTAAGGAGATAACGGATAAATACGACTCCGAAGAGAGCGCCAAAGAGCAAGCGAAAGCGGACGCGCGTAAAGAGCAAGCGCTAAAGGATATACAATTTTTCGCCGACTCAGCAACTAGCGCCCTGGGTAGTTTAGCAGAGGCCAACGCTCAGAAACAAGAGGAGGTTAGTAAGGCTATTAGCGCCCTAGATAAGTCGATAAGTGAGGCGACAACTAAACAGCAACGGGACGCGTTAATAAAAAGACGTAAAGAACTAGACGCTCAAAATAAGGCGTTATTTGAACGTAATAAAAAACTACAAATAGCCCAGGCTATAGTTAGTAATAGCGCGGCAATAGTGGCGGCGGTTGCCTCTCAGTTAGTGCCAGGAGACCCAACTAGTCTGGTTAGGGCAACTATAGCCGGCGGAGTTATAGCGGCGCAAGGGTTAGTACAAATAAATAAAATAAAAAATACTCAGTATGAGAGTAGCGCGGTACCGGAAACCCCCGCGTTAAGTGGAGGGGGCGGCCCTAATGGGGGGGCTACGGGTGTACCGGTAACGAGTCCGTTAAGTAATAATTTACTAAATAGACCCGCTCAGCCTATACCGGCTTACGTATTAGCCGGAGAGGTTACCGGTGCCCAGGACGCGCGCGCAAAGATTGAGAATTTAGCACGTTTAACAGGATAAAAAATATGGAAAAAAAACAATTAAAAGAGTGTCGTTTAGATGCTGAGGGAAACCTAGGGGTATACGCTATAGGTTTAGTGTCGGAGCCCGCAATAGAGGCCGAGTGGGTTTATTTATCGGACGTTAAACTCTCAGCGGTAGACGGAGAGCGTCGTATGTTATACGGCCCCGCGTTAATACCAGATAAAAAAATATTAAGGGTAGACGAAAATACGGGTGAGGAGTATTATATTTATTTCACTAAGGAAACTATATATAATTGCGCTCACTTATTTTTAAAAAAGCACCTACAGGACGCGCACAGTATAGAGCACCAAACACCTATAGAGGGGTGTACTGTAGTAGAGTCCTGGTTAATTGAAGACAGCCAAAAGGACAAGGCCGCCCATTTCGGGTTAAACTTCCCCGCGGGTACCTGGATGTTAGGGACACACGTAAGAGAAGATAACGTCTGGGAGGCGGTGAAAGCCGGAGAAATTACAGGCTTTAGTATAGAGGGGCGTTTTGATCACATTAAATTAAGTAAGCAAGCGGGCGACCCTTTAGCCGAATTTTTTAGCGACTTAGAAAAAATTTTAGGCGAAAGTGGGAAAAAATAAATAAGGTAGTTTTTATAAAAAAGTAAAATAATGACACTAGCGGAAAAATTTAGAGCGCTATTAAGTGCGAAAAATGTAGACCCAAAAGACCTGGGTATAAAACTCAGCGAGGAAATTAAATTGAGCGCTGAGGCTAAACTCCAAGACGGCACAATGATTTACAGCACGGCCGACGCGTGGGCTGTAGGCGTAGATATTTACTCTTTGGACTCCGACGGTAACCCCGTACAAGTTCAACCAGGTGAGTATATGCTAGAGGACGGCACTACCCTAGTAGTAGGTGAGGACATGATGGTAGCAGAAATTAAAACTCCGGAGGTAGCAGAAGAAATGAGCGCCGAGGTGGAAAATTTTATTAAAGATCTCGTAGAGAAAATAGCCGAGGTACAGGCTCAAAATACTGAGTTAAGTAAGGCTCTAGAGGCTGAGCGCTCTAAATTTAATACTGAATTAAGCGCGGTTAAAACAGAACTCTCTAACTTGAAAAAAGCACCGGCGGCCCCTAGCGTAAAGGACTCTAAAGAGGTTAACCTGGGTAGAGAAAAAAGCGCGGCGGCTAAACCCTTTGGCGCTATGACTCTAAGAGAGCGTATCGAATTTAATTTAAATAATAAATAAAAAAAATATTTTAAAAAATGGCTACAGATTTTACAAATACCTCATCGTATAGCGGTAAAAGTGCGGGAGAGTATATTAAGGCGGCGTTTCTGGCAAATGACACCCTCCAAAACATTACCGTAAAAGAAAATATCGACTACAGACAGGTAGTTAAAAAACTCGTTAACGACATTTCTTTCGGCGCTCAGTCTTGCGCGTGGACTCCAACGGGTGAGGTTACACTAACGGAGCGTTGGATAACACTAAAAAAATTCCAAGTACAAGAGGAGATCTGCATAAATAAATTTTTAACAGACTTTCCCGCACTAGAGGCCCAACAGGGTAGACTAGACGCGGCCTTTACCGAGGCTCTCATCGCTAATATGTTAGAGGGTATCGCGGCAGAGAATGAGCGCCAAGTGTGGGTAGGAGACGCTACGGCTAACCCTACTACTGAGTATGACGGTCTTTTAACTTTGATCGGTGCGGACGTTGACGGAGATGTAAATTTCGTACCCTCTCCGGTTGCTATTGACTCTACTAACGTATTCGCTAAAATACAGGCTTTGATTGCGGCCCTACCTACAGCGGTAAAATACGGTAACGAGAAACCAACTATTTACATGGATCCGAGCGTATGGGAGGCGTTTATGTATGCCTCAGCGGCGGCCGGTAACGGTTGGTATACTTACGGCGGTGCCGAGGTACCAAAAACTTTCATGGGCACCTATCCGATCGCTGTATGCCCAGGTATGCCTAGCGGTGAGTCTACTATGGTTATGGCTCCTAAGTCTAACCTATGGTTTGGCACTAACGTAATGAATGACTGGAATAACGTAACCGTAGTAGATATGACACAATTCGCAGAGGATAACGTAAGGTTTAGCGCTAAATTTTTCGCGGCCGCTCAGTACGGTATCGGGTCTAAAATTGCGGCATATTCTACATGGTTCTAATTTAATATAATAAAAAAAATGGCTTGTAATTTAACTAAAGGGTTTACCCTAGATTGTAACGAGGGCATAGGTGGAGTAAAAGAAATTTTTTTCCAAAAGTGGTCTAATTTCGCTACAGGTGTAACTATCGACGCTACGACCGGAGAAATTGACGGACTACCCACTAGCACTATCTACCGTTACCAACCTAACAGAAATACAGGCGCTCTAACTGTTACACCTACAGTTAATTTAGAGAACGGCACCCTGTATTATTTGCAGACCGTAGAACTCACCCTAAATAAACTTAGCCCAGATAAAAAACTAGAGTTAGAGTCTTTGGCTAAGGCTAAGTTAGCGGTTTTTGTTCGACTCTTCGACGATCAAATAGTAATGGTAGGACG